>ERZ808240.335-NODE-335-length-63390-cov-34.716365_pt1 | contig 63390 bp, 57 predicted proteins | sample MGYA00521084_ERZ808240 | MGnify/ENA primary metagenome ERZ808240 (study PRJEB31516, sample SAMN03275571) | gut metagenome | biome: mammalia-associated habitat; material: feces | host: Papio cynocephalus | place: Kenya | collected 2012-08-06 ...
TGATTAAAAATAAAAATAATGAATATTTAAATAAAAATAAATTTAAGTATAAAAAACAAAACAATAATGCCGAGAAATTAAATAATCTGTTTTGCAAAAAATATATATAAATTTGCATTTGTAAAATTAGTATTAAAATAAAAAATACTTAAAAAATAAGTAAAAATAAAATAGGAGTTAAAAATGATATCAAAAATTACCATTTGTAATTTGGCCTTAGCCCAATTAGGGCAGGCCCCGATATCCTCTTTAACGCAAGAGGATGAAAAAGCGCGCCGCTTAAATTTGTTCTACGAACCCGTGCGCGATGAGGTTTTGCGTACCCATAATTGGGGCTTTGCCACAGTCTGGGAGCCGCTCGCGCTAATGGAAAAACAGGACAACTGCTTTTTGTACAAATACCCACAGGAAGCCTTGTTTATCCGCCGGGTTTATCAGCCGCCCTACAAAAATACCGCGTTTCGGGAACTCTTCCACCCCAAGTTCCGCACCCGCGTGCTGGAATCCGCCGCGCCGCAGGCGTGGGCCGAATACACCCGCCGCGTAGAGGACGAAAGCCAGTTTGACGCCGCCTTTGTCAAATCCTTTTCGCTCGCGTTGGCGGCGGATTTGGCGTTGTCGCTCACGGGGGATAACACCTTGGCCGCGCAAATTTTGCAAAAATATACGCTCAGTTTGGACGAAGCCCGCCGCAGCAATATGACGGAAAACTTTGCGCAAACCGTGCAAACGGACGCGTTTACGGAGGTTCGCTAATGGGCGTGCATTGCTTGCAGTCCTCTTTTGCGGGCGGCGAAGTGAGCCCCGCCGTGCAGGCGCGTATAGACAGCCCCGCCTATTCCTCTTGGCTGAAAACGGCCCGGAACTTTTTTGTCCATCCGCAGGGCGGCGCGTCCAACCGCCCGGGCACCGTATTTATGGGCCGGGCCAAATACGCGGGTAAGCCTTGCCGCGTGATTCCCTTTGTATTGGGGGAGAGTGAAGCCTATGTGCTGGAACTGGGGGAAAAATACCTGCGTATTTACACGGCAAGCGGCCAAGTGCTGGGTGCGGACAACACCCCGTACGAACTCGCCACACCCTACTTGGCGGATGAAGTGGCGCAAATTAACTATACCCAGTACGACCAAACGCTCTTCCTCGTCCACGCCAATCACCCGCCCAAGCAACTTACCCGGCTGGCGGACGGCACATTTACTTTTACAGAGGTGCCGCTTAAATACGGGCCGTTTATGCTTTCTAATACGGACGACTCCAAAAAACTCCGCCTGACCCCATATAACGAAACCGCCTCGTCGGACGGCGTAAGCGCGACGCTTTCCTTCCAGCCGATAGTGTATCCCAACTTGGCGGTGCTGGGGTATTTTAATAATGTGTGGTTTTATTCGGCCAGCGATTACGGGCTGGATATTGCGGGGATAGTGGCGGCCTTTAATAAAGAGTTTGCCGATGCAGGCTTTTCGGCGGCCAATTTGGGCGGTATTATCAAAATAGTCTCGCCCCAAGCCACCGGGGGAGACTGCAACGGGATGCAATTTGTATTGGAATACCGCAACAGTTTCACGCGCCCGGCGGTGCTGACGGTGGCGCAAACGCTGTCCGGCGGGGCCAATAAGGGGGAATTAATCCCGTCCGGCGATGACAAATTTTTGCTGGAAAGCGATTTTGACCTTTTCCAGCCCGGGCATATCGGGGGCAAATTCGCGCTTACCCACGCGGTGGAAAGCCAGTACCTCTCGGGCACGTTGGGCTATCAAAGCGTTTCCCAAACGCTCAAAAGCGGGGGCGATTGGCAGTTGCGCACCAGCGGGGTGTGGACGGGCCAACTGGTGTTGGAAAAGTCCGAAGACGGGGGAAAAACGTGGCAGAAGGTAAAATATTTCTCCCGCGCGGACGGCGAGGAAAATTTCAACGCGCTTGGCCACTTGGAGGATACCGCCGATATGTATTATTTGCGGGTCCGCTCGCTGGAAACAAGCGGAGAGGCGGGCTTTGAATTGCAGGCCGATGCGTTTATCCAAGAGGGTGTTGTAACGGCGGAAGGCTATTTAAATGCCCGGCAACTGGTCGTCCGCCCGGAGCGGCAGGTGGCCCTATCCGATTGGACGTCCGATTGGGCTGAGGGCTCTTTCAGCCCGTTTTCGGGCTATCCCTCGTGCGTGTTCTTTTTCCAGGACCGCTTGGGCCTTGCCGGAACCAAGCGCGAAGCACAGACGGTGTGGTTTTCCAAAACCGGGGCGCACAGCGACTTTGGGCATTCCCGCGGCACGCTAACGGATAACGACGCTATCAGCGTGAACCTGTCGGGCAAAAAGTTAAACGCCATACACGGCGCGGCGGTGTGCGGGCGTTTGTTGCTTTTTACCGCGGGGAGCGAGTGGACTTTATCCTGCTCCGGCGCGCTTACGCCCACCAATATCCAAGTGGCCCAGCAGGGCGAACGCGGGGCGAGCCGCACGGCCCCGGTGCTGGTGGGCAACCGGGCGTTATTTGTGCAGGCGCGCGGCGGATGCGTGCGGGATTTGTTTTATGATTATAACACCGCTTCCTACATCGGCAATGATTTAACCCTGCTCGCCAAGCACTTGTTCTTTAACCGCGAGGTGGCCGAACTGTGTTACCAGCAGGAGCCGGACAATTTGGTTTGGTGCGTGCTGGACGACGGCACCGCGCTGACTTTGACCTATTTGCCCGAGCAAAACCTTTGCGCGTGGACCCGGCACGATACGCAGGGCCTTTTTAAAAGTGTTTGCTGTGTGCCTAACCGGGGATATGACGAGGTGTGGTTCGTGGTAAAACGCACAAACGGCTATTTTGTGGAACGGTTAGCACGGCGGCTGGGCAGTAAGGAGCCGCAGGACCAAGTGTTTTTGGACGCGTCCGTTTCACTCAAAAGCGAAACGCCCTTTACGCGCTTGGGCGGTTTATCTCACTTAGAAGGCCTGCCTGTTGGGGTGCTGGCGGACGGAAATGTGTTGGCCCCGCAGACGGTTAAAAACGGGGAAATCTCGCTGCCCCGCGCGGTTACCTGCGCACACGCCGGGCTACTCTTTACGGCGGAACTTGTAACCCTGCCGCCCTCCTTGTCCTACGGGGACGGTACGGCGGCCGACAGAAAAAGGCGTTTTAGCGGCGTTACCGTTAAAATGTTGGACAGTCGCGGTGGCCTCGTCGGCACGGACGAAGCGCATTTAACCGAAATCGTCCAGCGTACGGATGAGCCCTTTAATGCGCCCCTTGCGCTAAAAACCGGGGATTATGTGCTGAATCTTTCCGGCTCGCACAGCCTTTCTCCGGCGGTGGTCTTCCGTCAGACGGACCCGTTGCCGGTTACCTTGCTGTCGTTTATTACGCGCTGATATAAAAAGGGGGCTTTTGCCCTAAAAGCAAAAGCCCCGCTCAAAAATGGTTGGGATTATTTGGTTAAGTGCAAACTTTCCACCATACTTTTGGCCAGCAACTGGTCCGGCCCGTCCACCGTTCCGGCCACTACATAATATACTTGGTGATTATCCGCCGGCACGACGGAAAGCCAAAACGGCACGGAATTGCCTTGGTTGGAATAGGCGGTGCCAGAAACCAGCAGGGCTTCGCGCCCGTTAATGGTGGCCTTTTCCGAGGAGTGAATTTCCAGTTGGCGGCGGTTTTGAATAGAAACCACAACCTCGTTAAAATCCTTGAACGGGTCCTCGTCCGCATTTCTTTGGCGTGCAATACCCGCAAAGGTAACGGCCTTGGGCGTTTTTCCGGCGGCGTCCTTTTTAAAGGCGTTGGTATCAATGCCTACGGTCAAATCCACATCGCCTAATTGCATCCAGTCGGAGAACGTCATCCCGTCATATACGGTCAGTTCTGCTCCGTATTCGGGGGCCTGATAAGTGCTTTCGCCATATACGGGGGCAGCCGTTTGCGCGGCCGCAATAATGGGCTTAAAGGGGGCGGTTACCTTTTTAACACCCCAATACACCGCCAAGGCGGAGCACAAGCCCAAGAGCACCGTGGCTACGCCCGCCAAAATAAGCGGCCATTTGTTGCTGTTCTTCTTTAAAATCATCCAAATAACTTTAAAGAGCAGGAAAAATACCGCATACACGGCTACAATTCCCAGTAAAAACAAAATAACCAGTATCGTCATTTATTACTCCTTTAACAAGTTTTTTACAGTATATCTTTTTATGAGAAAAAATAACATTGTTTTACGCAAATTTTTACCGCCGGATGCCTATAAATTGGCGCAAACCTTGCGCGCGGAGGACCGGCGGGAATTGGCCGCCTCGCACCCGGGGCAGGAACCCGGCGCTTTGATAAGGTATTTTGCGCAGGTTTCGCGTTGCGCCTTTACTCTCTTGCACCGGGGAAAAGTGGCGGCGGTGTGCGGAATTGTGGCGCCGTACTTATTAGGAGCGCGGGCGCAGGTGTGGCTTTTAACGGGGGGAGAAGTGGAAGAAATCCCCAAGAGTTTTTTCGCCTGTATGCGCGGACTGGTGGCGCATTTTTCGGGCGAATATCCAGAACTCACCGTATGGGTAGATAGCCGCTACGCCCGCGCCGTGCGGCTAGTAAAGCGGCTTAATTTTACCGCCGGGCGTATTTTAATGGCGTCAGGCGTTACGTTTATAGAGTTTATTTTTAGGAGGAAGAAAAATGGGAGGAGTCATTAAACAGGCGGGGTATGTCGTGTCGTCCGCCTCGTCGGTCTTTGGCAACCGCAAGGCCGAAAAGGATTATTACAAAGCCTTGGCGCAGGACGCCAACAGGCAGGCGGAATATGTGTCTGCCGCCGGGAAACGCCAAGCGGAGTATTTGTTTAAATCCGCCGCAGAGCGCAACCGGGAACTGTACGAAAATTACCGCCAAACGCTGGGCAGCCAGCAAACGGCGCTAGCCTCATCGGGCCTAAACGCCTCATCCGCCACGGTGCAAACCTTGCTTAAAAACAGCCGTTTAAATGCACAGTTGGACGAAAACGCGTTAAACGATACGCTGACGGATTCCCTGCGGGAAAACGAACTGGAAAACGGCGAAAAAATCCGCAGTTTAACCGAAACCGCCAACCAATATAAGCGCGCCGCCAAACGCTCGGGCGCGTGGTGGAAATGGAGCAAGCAGTTGCTCTCTATTTTTAATTAGGAGTTTTTAGATTATGCCAACTATTCCAACTTACACGCGAGGGGAGCAATACAGCGCGCCGCGCGTTTCAAAAAACGCCCCGTCCCCTGTCCGCCTGAAAGAGACCTATCAAAACACCTTGCAGGCGGCGGGTGAATTGGGGCGCACGGCGGCCCGGCTGCTTCCTGCCAAGCAAGAGGGGCAAACGCAAAATTCAGGCGAAATAAAAACGCGCCAGGCCCTGTTATCAGCGGTTTCCGACGGGGTGCAAGCCTTGGATAAGGCCGCTAATCAAGTGCAAAACGCCAATTCTCCCGCGGCGGCGGATTGGGTGCTTTTGCGCGCTTCCGCCCTTGCCGGGGAAGTGCAGGCACAACGCCAACAGGCAGGCGAAGCCCTAGCCCAAGAAAAAAATCTCTTGGTGGAAACGGGCTCTTTTGCTCCGTCGGCGCGTGCGCTGGACGCGTATTTAAACGAGCAGTTGCCGGGGTACGAAAGCCGTCTGATAGCCACCGGAGTTTCCGCCAAAAGTGCGCAAGCGGACCTTGCCCAAGTGCGGGGTTTGGCTGCTCGGGCGTGCATTAAGCGTGCCGTATCGGCGCAACATTATCAGGCGGCGCAGGGCGTATATCAAAAGTTTGCGGGGTCGTTTTCCAAGGCGGAGCAAGAGGAACTAACCGCGCTAATCGGCGCGGCCAAGGCGGGCAGCGAAGCGCAAAAATATTGGGATGATTCCCTTTCTCAAACGGACGGCTCCGCCGAAGCGCGCTTAAAATGGGCGAAAGCGCAAACGTCGGACCAGGCAGTATTAGAGCGCCTTTCGGGTTTAGGCGCGCAGGCCCGACAACAGGAATTTGCCCAACAGGCGCAGGCGTTTTTGTTTTTGGCTTCCGCCGGTACGCCCGAAGAGGCCCGCCAACGCTTGGCTTTGAGCCCGCTTAAATACACCGGGGCGGTTGCCCGTGCGGTTTCCCGGTTTGGCGCGTCCGCGCCGCACGCTTCGGCGGGAACCTTTAACCGTTTGTATTTTAGCGGAACAGAAAAAGAGAACGCGCGCGCCTTTGAAAAGGGCGAAGTTTCGGCGCGGGAATTTTTGGCCTTGTCCGCCGCCTATTCGGCCCGCCAAGCCGGAGCGGACGATAAAACAGGCGCGTTTCTGTGCGCCGGAATAGAAGCCTGGGCGCAAAAGAAGGGGCTTCCCGCAAGCACGCAGGACGAAATAAAGCGCGCCGTACTCTGTTCGTCCTCCGACCCGCAGGAGCGTTTGAACGCCCTCAAACAAATTAAAACGTATTTTGATTTATAGGAGAAACTATGACCATTTCCACCCAAGTTACAAAACGCATTTACGCCGGGAACGGCGAAAACACCCAATGGGATGTGGATTTCCCGCTGTTGTCGGCGGACCATTTGCAGGTGTTTTTGACCTCGCCCCAGGGCGTGGAAACCCGCTTAACCGAACATTACCGGTTGAACGAAAGCACCCATACGCTTATTTACCCGATAGAGGCCAGCGGCCTTGCGCCCTTGCCCGAAAATTGGACGATTACGCTCCTGCGCCACACGCCGCCCACGCAAGAGGTGGATTTATTGCGCCAAGGCGAATTGGACGCCGAAGTATTGGAACAGGCTTACGATAAACTTACCTTGCTCGTGCAGGAGTTGGGGGAAGAAACCGCGCGCTGTATTAAATACCCCTCGTCGGTGGAGCCCGCTTCGCCCGGGGCCGGGGAGTTTTTTAACCAAGTGAAGCGGGCGGCGGACGAAGCGCAAACCGCAGCCAATCAGGCGGAAGTATCGGCCAAGGCGGCGCTATTAAACGCCGGGAAAGCGCAAACCGCTTCGGCGCAGGCCGTGGCCGATATCGCCACGCGGGAACAGCAGGCCCAAGAAGCCCTTTCTTCTACCCAGCAAACCTTGTCCGCCGCGCTTGCCAGTCAGGGGGAAAGCCTGACCGCTTCGGCGCAGGCGTCTGCGGAGTTGGCGGCTTCATACGCCCAGCAGGCACGCGCGTATGCCTTGCGCTCCTTGGGCAAAAGTTTGGGCGAGGTGTATTGGAGCCAGAGCAAAACGGCGGCGGATAACCCCGGGGCCTTGCCGTTGTGGACGGGCGAATATATCGCTAGTGGCGCCACGCTGTACCCCGATTTTTACGCTTGGGTAAAAAGCCACCCCGAACTGTGCAAAACCAAAGCCCAGTACGACGAAGCCCTTTCCACCTACGGCGAGTGCCCGTATTATGTGGCGGATGAAGTATCCGGCTCTTTACGTTTGCCCAAACTGACAAATTACATTAAAAACGCAGACGGGGAAAACGGCATTACGCAAAGTAAGGCCGGGCTGCCCAATGTAAAAGCCATTAGCAATACGGCCGCGCCCAATGTAAGCGGCGTAGCCTCCTTGCCACCTTACGCCAAGGGCGTGCAAAACACGCAGGGCTATTCCCTGATGACGGGCTCGTCTATCAGCGTTTCCACCACCTTGGCGTATGTGGAAAATGATGCGTCCTTGGATAGTGTCGTCTATGGTGCGAGCGAGACCGTAACGCCCGCCCATACCACGCTGTACCCGTGGGTGTGCGCGTATTATCTAAATACAGAAAGCGCCGATACCTTGCAAATGCAGGAACAGGCCACGGGCCTTACGCGGGCGGTGCGCGAGGTGGTGCTGAGTGAAAATTCCACCGTCAGCCCGCACGTTAAACAGCAGGCGCGGCAGTTGGAATTATTGGCCGCCACACGCAGGAGTGGAAAGTGAGCAAACTCAAAGATTGGCTGTATGCGGGGGGAATATTACTGGCCGTGGGGTTTTGGTTCTTTACGCTTTATGGCCTGCCCCCGCGCGTGGAAATTTTGGAAAAGAAAGTATCTGCTCACGAGGAGCGCTTGGCGCGTTCCGACGTGAAGTTGGATATGATTGCGGATGACGTAAAAAGCATTAAGGTTATTTTACTTAACGCCGCAAAAAACTAAAAAGGAGAAATACAAATGACGCAACTTATTAATTGGTGTACCCAACATTGGCAGGATGTGCTTGCCATTATTGGCGGAGTGGTCGGCGTGGCGACGGTAATCGTCAAACTGACGCCTACTCAAAAGGATGACGCCGTACTGGGCAAGATTATTGCCGTTTTGTCCGCCTTGTCGCTCGTTAATGCGGACGGCTCTTTTGTGGGGGCTAAAAAATGATGTACGCCTTAATCGGCGGACTGATGGCTATGGCGGTGGGCGTACTGTGCGTATTGTCCGCCGCCGTGGGCCGCGCAAAAGAGCGGTTGCGCGTTGCAAAACAGGAGCAAAAAGAAAATGAAAAAATGGATAAAATCTTGGAGCAGGTGGCTGCTGTGCCTGATGAGCGTTTGCTTGACGTCTTGCGCGGGGAACACAAACTTGCGCGCAAGCGCACCCGTTTGCCGCGTTCGCTTTGACGTGCACGACAAGGGACTTGCTCATTTGAGTCCGCACAACTTACGCGCTATCCTGGCCTTTGAAACCGCCTGTGCCCTGCGGGCCGCGCCTTAGCAGGCGGCAACTCTATGCGCTAGGTAGCGATTAATTGGGCGACACTATTTTTGTAGTGTCGCGCTCTTATGAAACAACCCTAGCGGGGTCCTGCGGACTGCAAATCAATGCGCTAGGTAGCGATTAGTGTAGCCACACTACGGGAGCAATGTTGCTCTTTGACGAAACAGACTTGCGGGCGGCAACTCAATGCGCTAGGCAATGATTAATGGAACAACCTTATTTTGGCCAAAAGGGAGGGCCTTTTTTCTGTTTGTCATTCCCGAGTGTTGTAGTCGGGAATCTGTTGTTTGTAAAAAAGGTTACATTTGTACAAAACAAAACCCCCGGGGACTGTAAAAGCCTCCGGGGGTTTTTAGCAAAAAGCAATTTTAGAATTTACCGTTTACCGGGTTGCCGTTTGTAATAGCGTTGCAATATTGCCCGTTCTTGTCGCTATCTTTTAACTGGGTGGGCTTTTCCGCCCCATCGTTGACTGCACCGCAATAGCGGTAGGTTTGAATGACGCTTCCGTTATCTACCATTACCGTTTTTAATTGGTATTGCTCTTTATTGGTGTTGCGGGTAGCGTTAATGACAAATTTCGCCGGGTCGCTTAATGGCTGCATCGTAATTTTGTAGTTTTTGCCGCCGTAGTTGGAACCATTTTGCGGGATTTCCACATCCAACACCGCAAAGTTGTTGGCGCTCGGCCAGGCATCTTTTTGAAAGCGGTAGCGTTCCACCGCATCGCGCGTGGCGCTCATCAGCGTGAGGGCTTCGGCGGCGCGGGATTTTTCCACAGCCGTGGTGTATTGGGGCAGCGCGATAGCGGACAATACGCCGATAATCAGCACCACCACCAACAGTTCAATAAGAGTAAAACCAGAATTGTTACCAGTCATTTTTTATCTCCCTAAATTAAAATAAAAATTGCTTACACCATAGTATAGCAAAAAACGCCCGGATTGCAATATAAAAAAGGGGAACCCGCAAGGGCTCCCCAAGTGAAAAAACATCGTTTTAATTGGCCTTCATCGCAATCGCCTGTACCGGGCAGACAATTTTACACAGCGAGCAGCCCACGCATTTATTTAAATCCACCGCCATCCCTTGCGGGGTTTGCGTAATGGCCTGGTGTTCGGATTCCCGGCAGATAAGCGCGCACTTACCGCACAACACGCATTTTTCTTTATCAATTACCGGATTAACGCGGTAGGTCTTTTTGTGCAAGGCCTCGTGCGAGGTAATCGTTTTTGCGGCCTTATCTTTTAGGTCGTTAATGCTTTCAAAGCCCTTTCGTTCCAAATAGTCCAGCAGGCCCTTCTTCATATTTTTAATTACGCCGTACCCGTTTAACATAACTTCGGTGCAGACCTCTAAGGCGTCTGAACCCGCGGCAATGTATTGCGCGGCGTCCTGCCAGGTGGAAATACCGCCTTGGCCCAAAATCGGCAGTTTGGTGGTATTGCGCAGTTGCGTAACACAGCGCAGGCCGATGGCTCTTACCATCGGACCCGAGCAGCCGCCGTAGGTGGACTGTCCGTCAATATTCAAATTGGGTTGGAGCGTTTCCAAATCAAGCCCCATAAAACCCTGTACCGTGTTGATAGCGGCTAAACCGTCCGCCCCGGCCTGTTCCACCACGGCCCCGATGCGGGTAATGTCCGTTACGTTTGGAGTCAGTTTTACAAAAACAGGTTTCTTGGCCACGGCCTTTACCCAAGCGGTGATTTGGGAAGAAATTTCCGGGTTGGTGCCGATAGCCATACCGACGCCCTTTTCCGGCATACCGTGCGGGCAGGAGAAGTTTAATTCAAAGGCGTCCGCGGGAGTGTTATTGAGCGTACAAACCAAATCTTGCCACGCCTTTTGTTCCACCGGGGCCATAATGCTGGCGATGATTACTTTGGTGGGATGTTTCTTTTTTAAGTAATTAATAGCCTCGCACCAGTATTTTACGGTGTGGTGGCTTAAAAGTTCAATATTTTGGAAGCCGATAATTTTGTTTTGTTCTTTTAAAACCGCATAGCGCGGGCTGGCTTCAATCATTTCCAAATTGTCAGGCGTAATCGTTTTGATGACGGCTCCTCCCCAACCCAGTTCAAAGGCGGCGTCAATGCTTTCCATCAAGGCCGTGGGTGGAGCAGAAGCAAGCAGAAAGGGGTTTTCAAAGTCTATGCCTAAAAAAGAAGTTTTGAGTGTAGCCATATGATAATCTCCTATACAAGTTTCCTTCCATTGTATCATAAAACTATTTTTTGCGGGGAAAATTAAAAAAACCGCCGGAGTGAAAGAAACTCCGGCGGGAAATATTACCCAAGGGCGGCTAGTTTGGTAAACAGGTCCTTTTGTTCCTTGGTTAAGGTGCGGGGGACGTCTATCGTCAGGGTTACGTACAAACTGCCCTTGGCGCTTAATCCCTTGCCGCTTAATTTAAGTTTCTTTCCGCTGTGGGTTCCGGCGGGCACTTTTACTTTGACGGGCCCGTCCAGTGTGGGCACATAAATCGTGCCGCCCAGGGCTGCCGTCCACGGCATAAGCGTTACAGGAACATAGAGGTCCTCGCCCTCCAAACGGTACATTGCGTGCGGGCGGATTTTTACCACCAAATACAGATCGCCGTTGCCGCGGGAGGTCGGGTTGCCCATCCCTTTAAGTTTAATCTTTTTGCCCTCGCTGACCCCGGCGGGGAGTTTAACGGTAACCGTGCGTCCGTTGGGCAAGGTCATTTGCATATTGCCGCCACGGTGTGCGTCTTCCAGGTTGAGCGTCAGTTCGGCTTCCACATCACCCTCGGCTTGGCCCGAAGCCGCACTGCGGCCAAAGTTCTTGCCAAAGCCGGAGAAACCGCCTCCGCCCATACCGCCAAAAATACTTTGGAAGAAATCGCTGAAATCTCCTCCGCCAAAGGCTTGCGCACCGCCTGCGCCGCCAAAGCCGGAAAATCCGCCGGTGTTTCCACCGTAAGAGTATTGCTGGTATTGTTGATACGGGTTGCCGCCTGCTGACGAACGCGCGCGGGAAGAAGCCCCGCCGCCGCGGGCATAGTCTTGGTAGCCTTGCTCGCCCACTTGGTCGTAGATTGTGCGTTTTTGTTTATCGGACAGGACGGTATAAGCCTCGTTTAAATCTTTAAATTTTTCCGTCCATTTTGCCTTTTCCGCTTCCGGGTGCATATCCGGGTGATACTTGCGGGCCATTGTTTTGAACGCCTTTTTAATATCGGCGTCCGAGGCGGTTTTACTCACGCCTAAAATTTTATAGTAATCTTTGTATTCTGCCATAATTCACACCTTCCAACTATCATTTTATATAATTTTTCTATATATTCAATATGCTATTACTAACTAGAAGCGCCAACAAAACGCCCCTGCGGCTGATATTAACGACGGAAGCCTTCTCCTCGCTGACGAACCAGTTTATGCAAATTTTGCTTCCGTGGTATATTTTGTCGTCCACGGGCAGTATTTTGTGGACGGGTGTGGTGGGCTTTTGTGCGCTGCTGCCGAATATTTTTTCCTCGCTTTTTGGTGCTCCCATCATAGACAAGTTGGGCCGCTCCAAAACGATGCTCTCGTGCGAGGTTATCCAACTATTGCTATTAGGGTTAATCCCTGTTTTAATTTTGGCGGGCAAGGATTGGCCGTGGCTTATCGGCCTGCTTATTTTTTTAAGTTCATTTTTTGATGCGCCCGGGCAACTGGCGCGCACGGCCCTGTCTCCCACATTCTCGCGCTATGCCGATGTACCGCTTGCCAAAACCTCGGGCATTATTGAAGCCTTTGACGGTATTATGTCCGTCGCCGGGCCGCTTTTGGCCGGGGCCGTGATTGCCTACTGCGGGCTTTTGTATGCGTGGGAACTGTGCGTGTTTTTCTGCCTGATTATTGTGGTGTTGTGCGTGGTGGTTTTTAGTAACCGCCGTCCGCGGCAGTTGCGACCGTTGGCCGGATACCGCGAGGTTATCTCCCATTTGAAAACGGACCGTATGTTGTGGGAGCCTATTTTGTTTACTTTGCCAACCTTTATTTTGGGCCAGTCGTGGGAACTTATTTTGCTTCCCTCTTATATATATGAACACGGGTTCAACACGGTTTACTTGGGCTTTTTGGGCGCGGCCTTTGGGCTGGGAGCCTTTGCAGGCGCGTTGTTTTTTGCGGGGGCGGCCAAGAAATTTTCCTTCTTTACGCTGCTTTCGTGCAATTATTTGGGCTACTTGCTTTCAATTTTGGTATTATATTTTAAGTTGCCTACATACATTGTGTTGGCGGCTACCACGCTGTGCGGGGTGCCGTTTGGCGCGTTTGGGGCGATGATTATTAGCATTATTTTACTGCAAACCCCGGTGCCGCTGCGCAGTAAAACCTTGGGGCTGTACGCCACCGCCACTTATACGGTGGAAAGTATATGCGTGCTGGGGCTGGCTGGGTGCATTAGTTGGGCTGGGTTGCAAAACACGCTACTTTTGGTGAGTGCGGTGTTTATGGGGCTTACTTTTGTGAGTGTGTACGCCCGGCGGAAGGAAGATTTTTGGCAGGTTTTATCGTCGGAGAAAAAAAAGAGTTTACAAAACAAAAAGGATTTACTATAATAAATATGTAGCAAGGATGAGCAGTTTTAAAAAACAGATTTTTCCCCGATAGCTCAATGGTGGAGCGACCGGCTGTTAACCGGTAGGTTGTAGGTTCGAGCCCTACTCGGGGAGCCATTTAAAAAAGCCACGCGAAAGCGTGGTTTTTTTGTGCCCCCGAGAGCAGGCAAACTGCTTTGCCTGCGATAGGGCGAGAAAGGCGGAGCGATGTTTTTGTTTGTGCGCATAAAGTTCCTCGGCGCACAAGGCAAAAACCGCGAGCCCGGCCTGCAGAAAAATTCCGTCAGGAATTTTATCGGAAGGCGAGCCGTTGGGAGCCATTTAAAAAGCCACGCGAAAGCGTGGCTTTTTTATGTCCCCGAGAGCAGGCAAACTGCTTTGCCTGCGATAGGGCGAGAAAGGCGGAGCGATGTTTTTGTTTGTGCGCATAAAGTTCCTCGGCGCACAAGGCAAAAACCGCGAGCCCGGCCTGCAGAAAAATTCCGTCAGGAATTTTATCGGAAGGCGAGCCGTTGGGAGCCATTTAAAAAGCCACGCGAAAGCGTGGCTTTTTTATGTCCTGCGGACGGCGAATAGTCCGCGCTCTCTTGATTATTAGAGCCAGATTGTTTAAGCGCTGTTGCTAACATACGAAATGGCAACCCGAGAGCAGGCAAACTGCTTTGCCTGCGATAGGGCGGCCTTGCAGGCGGCAGATTTTCTGCGCTCTGTTGATTATTTGAGCCTCATTATTTAAGCAAAGTTGCTAACTGACAAAATGGCACCCTGCGGGCGGCAGATAGTCCGTGCTTCGCCTCTACCCAAATTTTTGTTTGTACTTCGGCAAAACCTTATTATTTTTTGTATCTTATTAATAAGCCCAGTACATTATGGGCATTTTATTTAGGAGTTTTTCATATGACAGAAATTACTTGCACTTATACCGGCGACGGGGAAACGGAACTCGTCCACGGGCCGACCGGAACCACGCTTCAAACTGATTTGCCACCCGATAACGGCGGAAAGGGCCGCCGCTTTTCGCCCACGGATTTGTTGGCCTCGGCCTTTGCCGCTTGCACGCTTACGATTATGGGTAAAATGGCCGACGCTCGCGGGGAAGATTTTAAGGGCGCGCATTTATCCATACAAAAAATTATGGCTGCCAATCCTCGCCGCGTGGGGGAGTTTGTCTTAAAAATCACGTTTCCCGCGCACTTTTCGCAAGAGCAAAAAAAGTTCTATCTCTCGGCGGTAAACGCCTGCCCCGTACACCAAACATTAAGCAAAGAAGTAAAGGTAACGGTGGAGGTTTTATAACCCAAAATCACGGCCCCCAAATGGCGCCTAATCTGTTATGATACCCATAGGAGGGGAATATGATTACAACAACCTTGGGAGAAAACTTGCAAACAGTGAGTGTGCTGGACGGCAAAAACGGTTCCGTGCGCACCGCGTATTTTGACCCACGCGAGGATATGCAGCCTGGCGAAGTGTTGGCCAGCGCGCTGGGGGCGTGTATGCTTACGATGATTGGCTATGCCGCCCAAAAACGCGGGGAGGACGTAACGGGCACTACGCTGTCCGTCGCTCCGCAGTTTGGCGGTACGCCGCGGCGGGTGGTGTCGGTGGAGTTGGTGTTTACGTTTAAGGCGGGCTTAACGGGCGAGCAAAAGAATTTTTACACGCACGTCGCCCAAACCTGCCCGGTACACAACAGCCTGCGCGAAGACGTAGAATATAAAATTACCGTTAAATAATAGTGTCCCGCACACGCCTTGTGCGGGATTTTTGTGTCCTTTTAGGGCCCACGGCAACTAGGTCTTTTGGCCCTTTTGGTGTGGCCCCGCAAACCGATATAATATATATATGAACCGTTTTTCTATTGTGTGCAGTTTACTCTTGCTTACGGCCTTGCCCGTTCGCGCGCAGTTGTTTCGTGTGCCGGCAGAAGCCTTAAAACTCGCCAAAACCGGGGCGGAAATGACTTCTCTCCCTCGGCTAATGCCCGAACTTACCAAAAAGATTTTTGCCGCTTCCCGCAGCCGTTTTGCAGGTCCTGCCGAACTGATGGCGCGCGTGCCTAAGGGGCTTATTCAGGTGGCGCGCCCCGAATCGCCCACCGTGCTGGGAACGGGCTTTTTGTTTGAATCGCACGGGCAACTGTGGGCGGCAATGCCATACCACATTGGCGGAGCAAAAGGCCAAAAGCGCGTGGTGCGCGTGTGGAATAACGCGGGTTTGCAGGAGTACCCGGTTACGATTGCCGTCAGCGGCAGTGCGGGGTGGAGCGCGCCCGACGTCTCTCTGGCCCCTTTGCCCAAAAGCGCGCTGGAAAACGGCGCGGAGCCCTTTTCATTGGGCCCAGTGCAGACGAATACGCCCTCGTTTTCGTTTGGGTATGTGGCGGGCCCGTATGGGCGGCGAGACTTTTTGCCCGTCCGGCGAGATGTTACCAATGCGGCGGGGTTTGGCGTAATTGGCCAGCGCGAAATCAAGCAAGATGAGGTAAATACGCCCTTTTTATTAAGCGGCTACTGCGGTTCGCCCGTCTTTCAAAAACAAGGCAGTAGTTGGCGGGTGGTGGCGTTGCACTCCGGCGGATGTGCGATGCCGGGCAGCCGCGCGCAGAGCCATACTTATGCCGTCAATCTTTCGCAGGCGGTGCCGATGATGTTGGACCAATATTTTCAAGCGGAAAAACTGCCCGCGCGCCCGCTGGTATTCCGCGGTTGGGAAATTGGCCGCTTATCGTTAGAGGAGCGCGTGAAGAGTGTGGCCGTGTGGCGCGGGGAAAAAGCCGTTTTTACGTTGGATTTGCGCAATTACCCCCAACCGTACGAGGACGCTCACGCGGAACTGGCGTTTGCCGAGTTTGATTTGCAACCGGGCGACCTTTTGCGCTTTACCGTATTAAACGAAAAGCGCAAACTTCGGGTGGTGGAGTTTACGCTTCCGTAAAGCGAAAAACATTTATTTGGCCGCTTTCTTTTTTAAGAGGGCGGCTATTTTTTTGGCATTTTTATCGCTTTTTAGTTGGAGCATTTTTAGTATTTTTCCCAACTGTTCGGGCGTGGCTTGGGCTCCGTTTTCCAAAAGCAGTTGCACTCGCGCCGGGGCCAGCGTGGCGGCGGCGTAATAAAGCGGGGGAAAACCCGCCTTGTCCGCCAAATTGGGGTTGGCTCCGCGTTTAAGCATATAGGTAAGTAAATCCGTGCGTGCCTGCTCGGTTTCAAACGGTTGGGTAAGCGCCATAATGAGCGCGGTAGCCCCTAAATGTGTTTGCGCGTTTAACTCGGCCTTGCGGAACACGAGGAGTTTGGCGGCTTCGGCCTGCCCATCGCGCGCGGCAATGTAGAGCGGCGTCCAGCCGTCCGGCGTGGGGGCGTTGATGTCAAAGCCTTGCTCTAATAAAAAGTTGATAACGTCCTCATTTCCGCTGGATGCGGCGGCCTGCAAGGCGTTAAATTCCGTTTCGGTATATTGGCGTTCGTCATCGTTAAAATAGAGGGTATAATCAGCGGGCGCGCCCTCTTCCAAGGCTTCCTTTACGGACAGTAAATCCCCGTAATACGCGGCAGTTACCAGGGCTTCGCCTTGTTCTTTTTTAAGCGCGTGGTGATAGTCCACCGCCAGCCATACCACTAGGACGGTAATCAAAAGGATAGCGAGTTTCTTCATAATGTTATTGTAGCAAAAATAGGTTGCCTGTCTTTTGTATTGTAGTTGTCGTCATCCTGGAAAGTCGTAGTCCAGGATCTGTCGTTGTCTTTTTGGCTGTTCTCTGTAAAGGGGTTGTTTCGTTTTTTTTTTTTGTTAAAATTTTGATAAATCGCGGTGGATGTACCCGGATGTATCCGCTGTATAAAAACGCGTATAAAAGGCCGTTTTGCTCAAATATAAAGGCCTAAAAAGGAGAAAAAATGAAAGGATTTAACAAAAATTGGTGTTTTTTACTGTCATCCCAGAAGGTTTCTGTCGGGGATCTGTTTTTATTCAAAAAGGAAAACAACAGATTCCCGACTACAACACTCGGGAATGACGATACTAGCACAAGTGGCCGCACGGCAAGAGAGGGGTTTACCCTTATGGAACTCCTCGTTGTTGTGCTTATTATCGGCATTTTGGCGGGGGTGGCCCTGCCGCAATATGAAACGGCGGTGTTAAAGAGCAAAATGAATAGTATCGTGCCTCTGGTTCGGGCAATTAAAAATGCCAACGAAGTGTATTATATGGCTAACGGCAAATATACCGACAACTTAAACGATTTGGATATTTCTATTCCCGCGGGAAATGCAAATAGTAAACCTTGGGCCGGACTTGTGGTTTATGACAATGGCACGTGGATTGACCAGTATGTGGAGGGGGATTGCCACGGAGATTTGTCCTGCCCGCGGGTGTGGGGCGGTTTTGGCAGGCTGAACGAGGCTGGAAATAAGTGGGAGCAACCTAATTGTGTGGTGGCTTTTTATTACGACAATACGACCACGCCTGGGCGGATACAATGTTACGGTTCGCACTCTAAGTGTGCCAAAATTTGCAAAGGGATGAATTTGTAAGGAGTTTTCCTTTTGTTGATAACGACAGATCCTGGACTACGACTTTCCAGGATGACGACAACAACTAACTACCCAAGCGGTAGATTCTGAAAACCCTGCGGGCCGCACCTTGCAGGCCGCCGATTTTCCGCGCCCTTTTGATTATGGAATTTACACTGTTTTTGCAAAGTTGCAAACAAAAGAAAAAGCAACGACAGATCCTGGACTACAACTTTCCAGGATGACGGCAAACAACCCAAGCGGTAGGTCCTGAAACGAGTTCAGGACGACCTCCAATTTTTATAACGGCCTTTTCCTTTTCTATAAAAAACCCCGGCCAAGTGATAAACTCAGCCGGGGTTTTTACATCTTTACAAACTTATTTTACGACTTTTTCAGCGGGCTGGATAGCCGCGAGTTGTTTGTACAAGTCGCGGCCCGCATTTAGGGATAAGAAAACCCCCGGTTCGCTTACGCTTGCCGGGGGCTTTTCATCCTACTTTACAAACTTATTTCACAACTTTTTCAGCGGGCTGGATGGCCGCGAGTTGTTTGTACAAGTCGCGTCTCCAAGCATACTCGGATTCAGCGCGTTTGATAAGTTCCTTCGCGAGTTCCGGGTTGTCGCGCATCAAGCCTTTGAAGCGGTTTTCACCGCTCATATAGTCCACCAACGGCAAGGTCGGCGCACCTAACGGGCTATCCACGTGCAAGGGGTTCTTGCCTTCGTAGCGGGCTTCGGGGTTGAAGCGGTAGAGGATCCAGCGGCCGGCTTGTACGGCGCGTTTGGCTTCACCCATACCTTTGGACATATCAATCCCGTGAGCGATACAGTGGGAGTACGCAATTACGAGGGCCGGACCGTTGTAAGCATCGGCTTCCGCCAAGGCTTGGATGGTCTGGTTCATATTGGCACCCATAGCCACCTGGGCTACATAGATGTTCCCGTAGGTCATCGCAATCATACCGAGGTCTTTCTTCGGCATTTTTTTGCCGCCCGCGGCGAACAAGGCTTTGGCGCCCAACGGGGTGGCTTTGGACATCTGGCCGCCGGTGTTGGAATAGACTTCCGTATCCAGCACCAAGACTTTTACATTCTTGCCGCTGGCTAATACGTGGTCCAAACCGCCGTAGCCAATATCGTAGGCCCAACCGTCGCCGCCCAAAATCCATACGGATTTCTTGACGAGGTAGTCAGCCAGGCTGAGCAGGCGTTTGCAGGTTTCGCAACCTTTTTCGGCACCTTTGTTCAAAATACCTTTCAGTTCAGCCACACGGGCGCGTTGTTCTTCAACGCCCGCATCGGTGCTTTGGTCGGCGTTGATAAGCGCGTCAATCAAAGCGGCGTGTTCTTTGAGGCCACCTTCTTTGGCTTCGGTCAAGGCCGCTTTGGCATCGTGGTTGAGTTGGTCAAACGCCAAGCGCATACCCAAGCCAAATTCGGCGTTGTCTTCAAACAAGGAGTTGGACCAAGCCGGGCCTTTGCCGTCGTCGCGTTTGCAATAAGGCGTGGTGGGCAGGTTACCGCTGTAAATGGAGGAGCAGCCCGTCGCGTTGGCCACGGCCAAGCGGTCGCCGAACAACTGCGTTAAGAGTTTTACATACGGGGTTTCACCGCAGCCAGCGCAAGCGCCGGAGAACTCAAACAAGGGTCTTCTCATTTGGGAACCTTTGACGGATTCCTTTTTGGTCTTTACATCGGCTTGTTTGAGGCCCAAGAAGAAAGCGTAGTTGTCAATTTCGTTGTCGCGCACTTCCAACTGGTGTACCATAGAAAGGGCTTTCTTTTCCGGGTTTTCTTTGTTTTTGGCCGGGCAGTTATACACGCAGGCCGCGCAGCCGGTGCAGTCTTCCACCGCTACTTGTACGGTGAATTTAAGACCAGCGAGGTCGGCTTTGCCGTCGGCGGATTTAAAGGTCTTGGGAGCGTTTTCCAAGGCTTTGCCGTCGTAGGCTTTAATGCGGATAGCGGCGTGCGGGCAGACCAAGGAGCAGAAACCGCACTGGATACAAGTGTTGGGATCCCATTGCGGTACCATAATAGCAATGTTGCGTTTTTCGTACTGGGTGGTACCCGTGGGATATACACCGCCTTCGGTCATAGCCGAGGTGGGGAGTTCGTCGCCACGGCCGGCAATCATTTCGCCCAAAACGTCTTTTACAAACGCAGGAGCGTCGGCCGGAACCGGGGCTTTGGTGTGCAGTTTGGAGGTTACTTCGGCCGGGTATTTTACTTCTTGCAAGCCCGCCAAAGCGGCGTCCACGGCTTTGTAGTTCTTCTGCACCACTTCTTCGCCTTTTTTGGAATAGGTTTTCTTAATGGCTTCTTTAATGTCGGCGATGGCTTTTTCGGTCGGGATTACGCCCGCAATGCCGAAGAAGGCCGTCTGCATAATGGTGTTGGTGCGGCTGCCCATACCGGTAGCCAAGGCGATGTCGGAAGCGTCAATGACGTAAACTTTGAGTTTGCGGTCAATGATAATCTTCTGTACTTCGGCGGTTAAATGGTTCCATACTTCGCTGGCGTTGTAGGGCGAGTTGATAAGTACGGTGGCGCCGTTTTTGGCTTTGCCGAGTACATCGTATTTATCCAAGAAGTCAAACATATGCACGCCGATAAAGTCAGCAGATTGGATGAGGTAAGGCGCGCGGATGTATTTTTTGCCGAAGCGGATGTGGGACGTGGTCATAGATCCGGACTTTTTAGAGTCGTACACAAAGTAGCCTTGGGCAAAGAAACCGTTGGCGCTGATGATCTTCATCGTGTTCTTGTTGGCGCCTACGGTACCGTCGGAGCCCAAACCGTAGAACAAAGCGGCAAAGATGTCATTGGCGGCTTTGCTTTCCAATTTGGTTTCGGGCAAGGACAAGTTGGTCAAATCGTCTTTGATACCGACCGTGAACTCTTTTTTGGGTTCGTTGGCGGCCAAGTTGTCAAACACTGCTTTAACGTGAGAGGGGGTAAAGTCTTTGGAACCGATACCGTAGCGGCCGCCGATGATGAGCGGGGTAACGGCGAATTTGGCCTTGGCTTCTTTGGTTAAGAAAGCGGCGCAAACATCTTGGAACAACGGTTCGCCCAAGGCGCCGGGTTCTTTCGTGCGGTCCATAACGGCAATTCTCTTGACGGAAGCCGGGATGACTTTAATGAAATCTTCAATAGAGAAGGGGCGGAATAATTTAATCTTCAAAACGCCCACTTTTTCGCCCTTCATCGCTTCTACGGCGTTCTGGGCTACGTCCGCGCCGGAACCCATAATTACGACCAAGCGTTCGGCATCGGCATCACCGATGTATTGGAAGAGTTCGTAGTGGCGGCCGGTCAATTTTTCAAATTTAGCCATTTCTTCTTTTACAATACCGGGGACGGCGTTGTAAAATTTGTTGACGGCTTCGCGGGCCTGGAAGTACACGTCCGGGTTGGCGGCGGTACCGCGCACGGTCGGGTGTTCCGGGTTTAAACCGCGGGATTTGTGTTCTTCCACGAGTTTGTCGTCAATCATTTCGTGCATTTGTTCTTTGGTCAGGGGTTCCACCATATTCAGTTCGTGGCTGGTGCGGAAACCGTCAAAGAAGTGCACAAACGGTACGCGGGCTTTAAGCGTGGAGGCTTGGGCGATAAGCGCCATATCCATTGCTTCCTGCGGGTTGTCGGAGCAGAGCATAGCCCAGCCGGTTTGGCGTACGGCCATAACGTCGGAGTGGTCGCCGAAGATGGACAAGGCGGTCGTGGCGATGGCACGCGCAGAAACGTGGAACACGGTCGGCGTGAGTTCGCCCGCGATTTTGTACATATTCGGGATCATCAAAAGTAAGCCCTGCGAAGCGGTAAAAGTGGTCGTCAGCGCGCCGGCGGTCAAGGAACCGTGTACAGCACCAGAGGCACCGCCTTCGGATTGGAGTTCGTTCACGGAAGGAACATTGCCCCAAATGTTGGTTTCACCCTTGGCGCTTTTGGCGTCGCAGATTTCGCCCATCGTGGAGGACGGGGTAATCGGGTAAATAGCGATTACTTCGTTGGTAGCGTGGGCGACGTGGGATACTGCACCGTTGCCGTCCATAGCAACTAGTTTAGCCATAATAGAGAAGTCTCCTTTTGCTTAAATTAAAACGGTAAAACGCCGCTGAAAAACGCGGCAGCCCGGAGGGATACTCCGGCCTATGTATATTGTATAACTTTGCGGGGGAGAGGTCAAACAACAATTTACCGCGCGGTAAATAAAATCTTTTTACTTGTTTTGGGTTTCAATTTTGGTTATACTATTAGGTAGATTTTACTTATAAGGAGAGAATATGAATAATAAGGGTTTTACGCTTATTGAACTGTTAGTAGTCGTGCTGATTATCGGCATTTTGTCTGCGGTCGCGCTCCCGCAGTACGAACGTTCCGTGGAAAAGGCCCGCACCGCCGAAGCGGTGGTAACATCCAAGAGTATTTTGGATGCGGCTTCCATTTATGCCACCACTTACCGTACCTGCCCGGCGTCGCTTTCCGACCTGGACATTAAGGTTGCCAACAACAGCAAAAACTGGACCTACACCCTCGGCACCGCCGCCGGAAGCACCCGTAACTGCGAAGTTACGGTAACTTCCAAGGGGATGAGCAACAGTTACACGGGCGTACGCGGCTTTGTAAAGGTACAGACTGCGGGTATGCCCGAAGTGGGCACGATGTACTGGCGTTGCCCGTCCGGCGACTGCTCGGACTTTTTTGATTTGATTAACGTCTCGCCCATTTCCAGCGGCAGTTCTTATTACCGCTAAAAATTGGTGTTGATTTGAAAAAGCCCCCGGTTTTAAGGCCGGGGGTTTTTCGTTTTATCCTTGTTTTGAACTCCGTTTCCCGGTTTGATATACTTATATATATGAATATCCAAAAATGGCTTTGCACGCACCGCACCGCCTGCGTGGTTTACGAAACTTTGCGCTGGCTGGGGCATAAAATTTTCTTTTTTGTTCACACCCATACGCCCGTATGGTATCAGTTTGATAAACCGCACACGGCGGAAGACACCCCGGAAACCTTACCTATAAGTAAGGGGTGGTACCGCATTTCCCGCCCGCTCTACCGCCACGAGCACGTTTATTACCAGTTGGGAAAGGCCTTAAAGGCTAATCCCAAGGTAAAGGGAGTGGCACTCATTTTCTTTATGGGCATTGGCGACTACCTATATACTACGCCGATGTTGTCCGCACTTAAAAAGGCGTATCCCAATTTGCCTTTTTACGCCTATGTGGGGGGACAGTTTGACCGCAACAATTCGCCCTTGGTCGGTAAATTGCTGGCCGAAAACCCCAACTTTGAAAAGGTTTTTTATTTTGACGGCTACCGCCACCCGTTTATTTGGAAGAATTACAATTACGGGGACGCCTTTAAAAACATTCCCGAGGGCTTTTTGGCCGTGCCCGTGTATTACGATTACGGCGTACACGTGGAGCACCGCGTGAAGAGTTTGTTTGAAACGTTCTCTTTGCCCGTTCCCGCAGAGGTTCCCGCGCCCATAATGTATTTTCCGAAAGAGCCCGCCCCGGTGGTGGCCGATTATTTGGACAAGGCCCGTAAGGGCGCCCAAGGCAAAAAAGGGATTGTTTTCTTGCAGTTGGATTCGCGCGGGTCTAATTATGTGTATCCGCATATGCAGGCGCTCGCGGACGGGCTTATTAAAGAGGGGTACCTTGTGATGAGCGTTACCAAGGGCGGCCCCGTGGAAAACCCGGACTATTTGGAAATTGACATCAAAAAACTATCCATTAACCAAACGTGGCATTTGCTTTCTATTTTAAAGGGCGAATACCCGCTGTATGTGATTGCCGTCAATTCCGTTTTTTGGGCGGCTTCGGCGGGGCTGCACTTGCCCAATTTGGGCTTGCAGCATTGGATAGATAAAAAGGTGCACAATTTGTGGTACCCCAATATTGAGGTAGTAACCGATTATATTTATCCGCTCTTGCCGCGCGAAAAGCAGATTTTCGCCCCGGCGGAAAGTTATACACCGCATAACAAAAAAATCATTGATTACAAACCCGAGTGGGTAATTAAGTGGTTTAAAGAAAAATTTGAAAGATAGGGAGTTTTTTCGTCGGGGAAAAGTAACGAAAAACTCTCTGCCAAAGCGTTATAAAAAACAGGCTTGCACGGATATTTTGATAACTTGCCTAACGGGCACACCAATCAAAATATTTCTCCGTACAAGCCGTTTTTTATGGGCAACTTGCGTGTGGGCACGCTAGGGTATTGTTTCTATTATATAAGGGGTCATTCTGAACTTGTTTCAGAATCTACCTTATGGGTTGTTAGAAATAACAGCAACTACCAACGACCCAAGAAGTAGATCCTGAACTAAATTCAGGATGACTTTTATTTTATAACAGCCTTTTTTGCTGTGTTGTTGGGTCGTCATTTCCGGGGTTTTGGCCCCGCAGGACTAACCTAGCCTTGGATAGATCCTTTTTGATAAAATATATGTCCCCATTATTAGGGGGAATAAAATACAGTAGGAGGGTTTAAGAAACAAGGTTTTACGCTTATTGAACTATTAGTTGTCGTGCTTATCATTGGCATTTTGTCGTCTGTGGCGCTGCCGCAATATAAAAAGGCGGTGGATAAAAGTCGGGCGGCCGCCATTTGGCCCGTTATTAAGTCCTATTACGACGCAATGGAGGTCTGTCGCTTGGGCAAAGGGGACATTTGTACCACGGACGAACTGGATATTAAATTACCCGATTCTACCCCTTGTAAATTTTCTTTTTTTTCAAAATGATAGTTGCCATTTTTATGGTGGCAGTGTGCAAGAAAACACTCCCTCCGGCACGGGCCTTGTTGTATATTGGGGTGTTCCACCCAGCAGTTTTGGTTTAGGTATGGGCCCCGGTGGCAGACGGTTTTGCATTTCCAGTAGTGGGTCGGATGGGGCTGATTGCAAGGCAATAGGTCTAACGAAAAAAACTTCCAACGGAAATAGCGGAGGTGGCAGTTTCCACAGTTGGGGACCGGAATATACGGAGTAATTTTAGCGCAATAATTAAAAACGCCCTAGGCTATAAAACCTAGGGCGCTTTTCGTTATTCCTTAAATTCGTTGTAACTGACCTTCTTTTCAAAGGCTTCGCGCGGGCGCGCATCGGGTGTTTCGGCGGGGTAGCCCATAGCAATTAAATGCTCAATTTTTTTGCCCTTGGGCAGTTTAAAGAATTTTTCTGCCTTGTCCGAATTTAACCACCCAATCCAGCAGGTGCCAAGCCCCAGGTCCCACGCGCGCAACACTAATTGTTCGCCGGAAATCCCCTGGTCCACCAAATAAAATTCCGTCCGGCGGAAGAAATTGCCGATACGGCTGGTAAAGGACCCCTTGTCCGACACCGCGGCAATCAACACGGGCGCCTTTTCGGCCCATTTGGTCATCGCATAAACGCCGCTGAACGCTTCCTTGCAAAAGGCTTCCTTCACCTTCGGGTCGTCAATCACAATGTAGTGCCACGGCTGGGAATTGCAGGCGGACGGCGCCAAGCGGGCGGCCTCCAAGCACTCGTTAATTTTTTCCCGCTCTACGGGTTTATCCAAATATTTGCGCACGCTGCGGCGCGTTTTAATGGCTTGTAACAGTTCCATAAATTTACCCCTGTAAGTAAGATAAAAATATCTTACCAAATTGGCGCCCTGTTTTTATAAAATAAGAATATGCAATTTACAAAATATACAGGTCTGGGAAACGATTTCGTCCTGCTGGACGGAGCAGCCGCGACGGATTTGAGAAACCCGTCCGCGCTTGCCAAAACCATTTGCAACCGACGCTTTGGCGTGGGGGCGGACGGACTTGTTTTGCTCTCGCCGTCCGACAAAGCCGATATCAAAATGCGCATTTTTAACAGTGACGGCAGCGAGGCCGAAATGTGCGGCAATGCTTCGCGCTGTGTGGCGTTGCACCTGTTCCGCCGGAAAATGGTAAACAAAAAACAAATTTCATTAGACACCCTGGCGGGAATTATCCGCACCGATATTACCGATGAAGCCCGCGGGCTAGTGCGGGTGGATATGGGCGTTCCGCACCTGACCAAGGGGGAAATCCCAATGACGGGAAACCCTGCGAAAACGGCGGTCAATTTCCCGCTGACGACCGCCGGGCAAACCTTTTACGCGACGGCAGTTTCTATGGGTAATCCGCACTTGGTGATTTTTGTGCCGGACATAAGTAGGGTGCCGCTTGCCGCTTGGGGCCCGCAACTGGAAACGCACCCGCTCTTCCCGTGCAAAACCAATGTGGAATTTGTGCAGGTGCTGGATGATAAAACCGTGCGGATGCGCGTATGGGAGCGCGGCGCGGGCATTACGCTGGCGTGCGGAACGGGCTCTTGCGCGACGGCGGTGGCTTGTATTTTAAACCACAAAACAGAGAAAAATATAACCGTTAAGTTGGACGGCGGCGACCTATTTATAGAGTGGCCGGATAAGAAAAATATTTTTATGACGGGCCTCGCCCAAGCGGTTTTTACGGGCGATTATTGGGGGGACTAATGGCGCAATTAAACGAAAACTATTTAAAATTACAGGGCAGTTATCTTTTTTCCACTATCGCCAAGCGCGTGGCCGCTTTTAAGGAGCAAAACCCGGGCAAGAGCGTGATTAGTTTGGGCATTGGGGATGTGTCGCGCCCGCTAGTTCCGGCGGTGGTGGAAGCGTTAAAAAAAGCGTGCGACGAAATGGGTGATATAAAAACCTTTCGCGGCTACGGCCCTGAACAGGGCTATGCGTTTTTGCGCGAAGCCATTTTAAAGCACGATTATTTAGACCGCCATATAAAACTGTCCGCCGACGAAATTTTTGTCAGCGACGGCGCCAAAAGCGACGTGGCCAACTTCCAAGAACTCTTTTCCCCGCTGGAAACCGTGGCCCTGCAAAACCCGGTCTATCCCGTGTATTTGGATACCAACGTAATGGCGGGCCGGACGGAAGACTTTTTTAATGGCCGTTACGGCGGCGTAGTGTATCTGCCGTGTACGGAAGAAAATAATTTTACGCCTGCCTTGCCGGATAAACCCGCGGATTTGGTGTATTTGTGTTCTCCCAATAATCCCACAGGGGCGGCGATGACACGCGCGGAATTAAAAAAATGGGTGGATTGGGCCGCTAAAAACCACAGCATTATTTTGTACGATTCCGCTTACGAAGCGTACATCACGCAGGACGATGTGCCGCACTCCATTTACGAAATTCCGGGCGCGGAAAAGGTGGCGGTGGAGTTCCGCTCGTTTTCTAAAACGGCGGGCTTTACGGGCACGCGTTGCGCTTATACCGTGGTACCCAAAGCGGTGGAAGTGTTTGACGCAAACGGTTCCGCCCACTCGCTTAATGCGCTGTGGCTGCGCCGCCAGACGACCAAATTTAACGGCGTGCCGTATATCGTCCAGCGCGGGGCGGAGGCTGTTTTTTCGCCCGAAGGCCAAGCGCAGATTAAAGAAGTTATTGCCGGATATCAGGCCAATGCACGCGTGATTTTAAACGCCTTAAAGGGCGCGGGCATACAGGCCTTTGGCGGCGTAAATGCGCCGTATATTTGGCTCAAAACACCGCAGGGGCTTACCAGTTGGGCGTTTTTTGATAAATTATTAAGTGAGGCCCAAGTGGTTGGCACGCCGGGCGTGGGGTTTGGTTCGTGCGGGGAAGGGTATTTCCGCCTGACCGCGTTTAATACGCCGGAACTGACCGCGGAAGCCGCCAGCCGCGTAAGTGCGCTTAAATTTTAGTAAAATTTGTTAAAATCAAAAGGGAGGAAGTATGAAATCTAATTCTGGTTTTACGTTAATTGAATTATTGACCGTCGTGTTAATTATCGGCGTGTTGACGTCTGTGGCGCTGCCGCAGTACACGCGCTCTATTGAGCGCGCCCGCGCCACGGAAGCAATGGCTGGTATTAAGGCGCTTAACGACGCTGTATATGCCTACGCCGCCGGACGCTCGGGCGACAACGCTTGCCCGACTTCGTTTAAAAAATTGGCGATTGCCTACCCCGGCACGATGAGCGCGGACGGAAGCAAAATCACCACCAAGGCCTTTGAGTTCGTGATTAACTCCGCCACCACCGCCAACATCCCCGGCACCGACTGCAACGGTGTAACGGCCAAACGCTTGGGCGGCACCAAGTACGACTATGTACTGTGGAACCCGTACATCAGCGGTACGTCGGGCAAGGGGGCCTCACTCGCCTGCACGAGCAGCCAGGCCAAGAGCATTGCCATTTGCCAATCGCTTGACTTGTACACCGCCGGCAGAAAGCCGTATTAATTGTAACAGTTAAATATTTTTGCAGTTTTTGTAACGCCCGCCGCTTAATCCCGGCGGGCTTTTTGCTGTTAGTCCTTGTTGTAGGCCGCCCGTAGTGTTATTGTTGTTGTCATCCCCGAAGGTTTCTGTCGGGGATCTGTCGTGCCGTAAGGCCACACCAACGACGAACAACAGATTCCCGACTACGACCTTCGGGAATGACAACTAAAAGGAAAAAGTCGTTATAAAAAAAAGGTCATCCTGAACTTGTTTCAGGATCTACCGTACGGGTTGTTTGTCGTTGTCGTTTCGTCGTTTATTTTAAAGGGGTTGTTTCGTTTTTTTTTTTTGTTAAAATTTTGATAAATCGCGGTGGACGTACCCGGATGTATCCGCTGTATAAAAACGCGTATAAAAGGCCGTTTTGCTCAAATATAAAGGCCTTAATAAGGAGAAAAAATGAAAAAATTATTAATAGGGTTGTGTGCTTTATTGGCCTCTACCGCCACTATGGCCGCAAGTGCCAATAAAATGACAATGGTAACATATTTCCCCGTCAAATATGTGGCATATAGCCAAGTGGATGTAACCAAGCAAATGGATATCGGCTTAACATCCGCCTGCCAAATGAACTTGGGTTGTGCAACAGACGAGGGTTTCAATACGGGTAAATCCTTGCGCGTAAATAATTTGTTAAAAATAGCGGGGGGAAAACTGGAACTTAACGACGCACCCGCGATTGTAGGTTCTACGGCTATTATAGGGAGTGGTAACGGTACAGCGGACTTTGACTTTGAAACCAATTTGCGCGTAAGAAACTATAAGCAAGGTTATACACTCCAAGCGGATAATATGTATTTGAGCGAGTTAAATTTGTTTGGTTACAAGTTCCCGGCTTGCAGCGGGGAAACAATGAGTTGGCAGAAATTAAAACTCAAAAATAAAGACGAAGTTTACTTGGTCTGTGGGGAAGCGGAAAAAACGCCATTTAATGGATGTCAGGCGTGTTCGTCTTATGATGAAGATTCTACGGAATACGAAAATTGTGTGCTGAATAATGTAACTTCTTGCTGTTATTATGCGGATAAGATTTACACCAAGCGCGGGCAAAATGCGTTTGAACTTATGAAGAATACCTCGTGCTATACTTGCGGAGAACTCCAAAATGGAATGGACCATACGAATGTCAATGTTGTAATGAAGGTGTCTGAATTGGTTTATACTTGGGGAAAGGTAGAGCAGTATTATTTAAATCGTGATATTATGTCGGATAATATACAGGAAAAGATTGATTGTATGGATCGGGGGTATTTGGCGGACCAAACATCTAAAAGAGTTACCTTTTATAAATGCCCGTCGGATGGCACTTGTGGCGGGAAAGGAGAGTGCGCAACAGAGGCGTTCTTCTCTAATTGCACAGCATTTGACCACGTTAATGAAAATGGTTTTTATTATCCTAGAACATACAATTGCAGATTACAAGTTGCCACAAGGTTGTGCACTTATCAATGTGTAAAGAATTGGTAAATTAAAAAACACCCCGGGGAATTTCGCCCGGGGTGTTTTTTATCTAAAACTTACCTTATTTGGCGCCCGTACTGCCAAAGCCGCCCGTTCCGCGGGTAGTGTCCGATAGTTCGGCGGCCTCTTCAAACGACGGGTACAGCGTGGGAAAAACCACCAGTTGCGCCACCTTTTGCCCGGCTTCAAAGACAAATTCGCTGCCGTTTAAGTTGTACATACACACCAGCAGTTCGCCGCGGTACGGCGCATCTACGAGCCCGGCCATAGCCTTAATGCCCTTGCTTTCTACCGAACTTTTACCCCAGATAATGCCCGAGGTGTTTTCCGGCAGTTCTACGGCAATCCCGGTGCGAACTTTTACCACCGTGTGCGCGGGCAAAACCGTGCGTTCCAGGGCGAATAAATCCGCGCCCGAATCCGTCGCGTGCGCGCGGTGCGGAAGCAATGCGCGCGGGTCCAACTTTTTGGCTTTAATAATAGGTTGTTGCATATCAGTTCATTAATTTTTCAATTTGCGTAAGCGCGTTTTGTGCGTAAATGCGTACATTTTCATCGCCCGTCTGCGCAAGCACCTTTAATTGCGGAATTAAACTTTTTAAAAGCCCAGTATCAAAGGCTCTGTCCGATGTGTAGGTAAACGCGTTCGGGTTGGATAATACGCCCGCCATATACGCGGCGGCGCGGGCGGCGTTGATACGCTCGTTCTTGTTGGTGCTTAACAGCCCTTGGCGGACGGTATCTACGGCGTTGCCGGTCATAAACCCGAGTGCCAGCGCATAGGTGGCCGAAGTGGGGGAATTGTAATCGCGGCGGAGTTCTTTGGCGGTGGCGGACAAGGTGTAATCCCGGTTTTTGGCAAGCCCGGTGGCAATTTGGCTTTGCACCGAGGGCACGGTTTCCGTCTTGGCCATTTTCAAAAGTTGCTTGGCGGCGCCTTCGCTGTGCAGGGTGGTCAGCCAAGCGGCGGCCGCGGCGCGCGTGGTATCATCAGCCGAGGCAGAAGCCTGCTTTAAATATTTTAGTTGCGCCTTGGTGTCGTCCGTCAGCACGTTTAAAGAGCGTACCGCAAAGGCCGGGTCGTAGGCGTACAGGCGCACGATATCCAGCGCATAGTTTTGGTCGTTGGGGTTGATAATGCCATAAGCCCCGGCGGCGTACGCGCGCAAAACAAGGTCTTTGCTTTGCAGGGCGTTTTGCAAAACGGGGGTTAATTCCTCATACACCGCGCCCATAGCCGTAATAATAACGGCGGCAAAGGTTTGTTTGAGCGCGTCGTCGTTCTTCAAAACCAAGTTAAAAAGGGCGGGTTCCTGCGCCTTGGCGGGCGGATTTTTAACCAAGCTGGCCCCGGCGGCAAAAACGGTGTCCGGGTCTTTGGACGAGCGGAAAAGTTGCAATACGCGCTGGTTTTCCGCCGCGGTGCGGTTATTTTTTTGCAAGAGAGGCAGAGCCTGTTGCAAGGAGTTTTGGGCCGAAGCCGATAAGGCGGCGCACAAAAGGGCCGCTAGTAAAAGGTGTTTTTTCATATTGTTATTATACCATTATATACGCGCGGGCCGGACCATAAAAAACCCCGGACGCGGGGCCCGGGGAAAGGAGGAGGAGAAAAAATTAATTTGCGGCAAAGGCTTCCAGCAAGCGTTCGGCGTTTTCGCCGCCTTTAAAGCGGTTCTTTTCTTTATTGGCGTAAAAGCGCAAGTTGTCCGCTTCTTTCAGCACGACAATCTTCGTTCCGCCCAGCGCCAGCAAAAAGCGCAGATTGGTTTGATTTTTCATAGTTACCCCACAAGTTCATTATTCTTATACATTAATAGAATACCTGTTTCTTTGGGCGCAAACAAGGGTCTTTGGACCCAATAAAAATTAGGCCCCGGCCTAGGGGATATGGTAAAATACCCCTATGAAAAAATTATTTCTTTTGCTGGTCTGCCTGCTTTGCGCAGGCGTTTGCCGGGCGGAGGAGTCCCGCCTGATTATTAACCCCGGGCGCGAAACCTTTGTGCATTTCCCGTCCGAAATTATGGGTTCTGATTATACCCTTACCGTTTTTCTGCCTGAGGAATTTGTGCCGCTTTCCAAGCGTTACCCCGTGGTGTATTTGTTTGGCCCCGGCCCCAAACAGGCCGAAGCCGGCCACGCCTTGGCCGCCAAGGAACAGGTGCTGACGGTGACGGTAAATTTTGAAGAGGAAGATTATAAAGAGGCGGACAAAATCGTGCGCTTTTTATCGCGCGAGTTGGTGCCGTACATTGATACCAATTATTTAACGCTGGCCGCGCCCAACCGCCGCGTGCTGGCCGTGCAGGGGGACAAGGCCTCCAAGGTGGCCAAGGAACTTTTTTATAAGCCTAATTTGTTTGGCGCGCTCGCGCTTTTTTCGCCGGGTGCCGAAGCGGGAAACTGGGGTGAATTTACTCCGTCCGCGCGCGTTTTTGTAGCGGGAAGCCAAAGCGAACTGGCCGCGGCGCAAGCGTCTTTGGAGCGGAATAAAAAAGCCTACGGGCGCGATTTTGCGCTGTCGTACCGGGGGGATAACAAAGATTGGTTTAGCGCGTTGCCGCTTGGGTATTTGTTTTCGGCCCCCAATAAAGCGGCTTTAAAGCGTTTGGAGGCCCGCGTGTCGGACGCTAAATTGACGCCGGGCGGTGCAGTTGCCCTGCGCGTAAAAGCGCGTTTAAAGGGTGGCTTTTTGTTTGATTATGTTCCGCCTGTGGTGCGGTTTAGTCCGCCGTATTTAACTTGGAACGCGGGGCTTGGCACCTTGGAAATGCTGCCCGGGGCGGAGATCGGGAGCGTAAAAATACAGGGCGGTGTGGATAAAATCACGTTTTCCACAAAAATTACGCTTAAAAAACAATAAAAATGCCCGAAAAAGGGCTTTTTATGCAAAAAAAAGTAAACTTGTCAACAGTTTTTTGAAAAAGTTTAAAAAATAAGCAAAAGGGGGCGTTTTTCAAATCCCCGACGGGGAAAATCGGTTTTTTTATTTTATCCCCCTATACAAAGGGTAAGTTATCCACAGAAAAACGGACTTATCCACAAGGTGTGAAAACCGCGCGCACCCAGAACCCGAAAAAAAGCCTTTTTGGGGGGATAAGTGTAGAGTAGCGGGGGAGTTATCCACAGGTTGTCCACAGCGTGTGGATAACGCGTGTGAAAATAAAAATTATCCGCGCCGGGCGCGCTTTTGCTATAATCAAAACAGGAGGATTTTTATATGAAATTAAGAACCTTTTTATTATTCTTATGTTCTGCGGCGTTATTTGCGTGCGCGTCATCCCAAAAGAACGACGAGGATATTCCGCGTCCCGCCAAGCGCGACCCGGTGATTGATGAGCAAGCCAAAAAGAACGAAAAACTCTATAACCAGAGCGAAGCCCGTATGGCTAAAACCCTGCGCCTGCCTGCGATTACTTACGAATTTGACTCCATCCGCCCGCCGGAATACGCCTATCCTTTTTTGGATAAGGTCGCCAACGTAATGAAGGACAAACCGTCTCTGCATTTGATTGTAGAAGGCCATACCGACGTGTTGGGTACGGCTGAATACAACTATTGGCTGGGGGCTTCCCGCGCCGCGGCGATGAAGGCCTATTTGGTCAGCCGCGGGGTAAATGCGGAGCGCATCCGTATTCACTCCTACGGCAAGGACAGACCGCTGACGCTGGATAATTCCAGCGACGGACGGAGAACCAACCGCCGGGTGGAATTTTCGTTCACCACCCGCCAATGGAATTCCATTTATTAATAAGTTAAGTTGTGGCTCATTTTTTACCCCGGAGGATTTCTTTTCCCCCGGGGTTTTTGTGGTTAATGCGAATTTTTCTTTTGGTGCGGTTCTCCGGGGTGGGGAAGTAGTTGTTATCAAAATAGAGGTCATTCTGAACTTGTTTCAGAATCTACCGCTTGGGTTGTTGGTCGTTTGTAAAAATAAAAGTCATACTGGAAGGTTTGCTGGCGAGGAGCGTTCCAGTATCTAATCCTTATTTTATAACGACAGATCCTGGACTACGACTTTCCAGGATGACGACAACAACTAACTACACAATCGGTAGGTCCTGAAAACCCTGCGGGCCGCCAGTTCAGGACGACCCCAATTTTTATAACGGCCTTTTTGCCGTCATCCCCGAGTGTTTTAGTCGGGGATCTGTTGTTTTACTTTTTCGTTTGGGGGCAACATTGCCAAAACAGTGTGGCTCTATTAATCAAAAGAGCGCGGAAAATCTGCCGCCCGCAGGGTGCGGCCTGCAAGGTGCGGCCCGCTAGGGCACTGTATTTGGTATAATTTGTATATGAGAAAACATACTTTTTTTGCGGGCTTTTTTGTGCTGTTTGGCTTGGGTACGGCGTTGGCGCAAACCACAGCGGCGGATACTGCCGCCCAGCCGGCGCAGACGATCAGCAAATCTTCGTTGGCCGCCAAGCACGCCGACAGTAAACTAAACGAAACTATCCTGCATAAAAGCGTGTTGAATTATTCCTTGCCGCCGGAACTGGTAGAAGTGGCCCAAAAGTGCGCGGCGGGGGAAATGGACGAGTGTTATTTTTCCTATAAAACCTTTGAAAACGCCGCCGATAAAAAACTGGCCGCCGCGGCCAATTTGGAACTGTCCGTTTTGTCCTTACAGCGCGGGCTCGTCAAGCAGGCTTTATCGTATATCAACCGCGCGTGCGAATTAAACCCGGATGACCCCTTTATGGAACTTACGCGCGGCTGGACGTATTTAGCCGCGGGCAAGTATAAAAAAGCGCGCAAATCGTTTGACGATTTAATGTACCTTACCGCCGATTTTGAATATGTCTCTTCTTCCAAAACGGGAAATGCGCTGGCGTGGTATTTAAGCGGAAATAAAGAGAAATCCGCCGCCGAGTGGCAATACTTATACACGGCTAACCCGTATAATATTTCGTTTGTGTCGTATATGTTGGGCAAAATAGCCTCGGAAATGAAGGCTTCGCGCCATTTGGCCCCCGTGTTTTTGCAACAGGCCTTAACGCACGACAGCAAGAACTATGCCGCCGCGGAACTTTTTGCCAAATTATCCGAAAAAGATAAAAACAAACTCCGCTCTTGGCAGTATTACGCCACCTTGTACAGTTTGGACCCGGATAATAAACAACTGGCCAAAAAAATCGCCAAATATTCCAAGGAGTTCGGCAACAAGAGCATTGATTATCTGTTCTATTTGCGCTTGGACCAGCCTATTGTGCACGAACTTCCTTCTACGCCCTCGCCCAAAATCAAAATGGCACTCTACGCAAACCGCGAACAAGTGCCGCAAAAATTGCAGGCGATTTCTTTTCAACCCTCGGGCACGGCGGTAGTATCGGACGAAAAACTGGGCGAAGTGCTGCGCGTGCCGTCTTACATAGACAAACAGATTGTTTTTAACCCGCAAACGGGCGGCGTGGACTTGCAAAACGCCAAGGGGCATATTGAATTTTCCGCCAAACGCCCGTTCACCGTTTCGCTCGTGCACCCGGAGAGAACCTTGCTTATCAAAAACGCGCAGGCCGAAAATATTTTTGCGGCGGATTTGAGCGATAAAGAATTGCAGGGAGAACTTATTGTTGTGCCTGCTTCGGACGGGTTTATTCTTATTAATAATTCAAACGCCGAAGATTTAATCCCGGCTTTGCTGGCCTCCCGCGTGCAGAGCATTACGCATCCGGCGGCGTTGGAAGCCTTTGCCGTAGTGCTCCGCTCGGCCCTGTTGCAGGCGGCGGAAGAGCATAAAAACGAGCCCTATTTTATTACCGATAACGATACCGATTTTAAGTTTAAAGGGATTAACCTTATCTTTAAAACGCTTTTGGACGCCTCCAAAGAGTCCGCCAAAATCCGCCTCACGCAGGCGCAGGCGGGCTCGTACGATGATTGCGGCGTCCTGTCCGCGGACCAAATCCAAAACACCGCGGATAAACCGGGCTATATTTTCTCGCCCGCCAACGTAAGCAAATATCTTTTATCTAACCCGCCGGCGGATTTATTTTCCCGCCCGCAGGACCCGACCCAATGGTCCGGTATTAAATGGATGTATGTTTACGACGGAAAAGAGATTCAAAACCGTATCGCCTACAAACAAAATATCGGCAAATTGCGCGCCATTACGCCTACTTCGCTAACGCCTAACGGGCGCATTTTGTCCATACGGTTTGAAGGCAGCAAAGGTTCGTACGAAGCCAAAACCCCGCAGGAAGCCGCGTTTATTTTAAGCGCCGGCACGATGCGCTCCAACCTGTTTGATATTGTTCCGCTCTACAAGGGCAAAAATATCAAAAGCGTCTTGGTGCGCGGTTATGACACGGGGCTTGGGTATGGGCTGTGCTTGCAGGGCGCGGACGGTTTAGCCAAGAAAGGTATGGATTATAAAGGAATTATTAAATATTACTTCCCCAACGCCCGTATCTTAAATACCACCACAGGGACGATTAATTAAATGGAAAAGACAAAAATTCTGTACTTTATTACCCGTATGGACCAGGGCGGCGCGCAAGCCAGCGTGCTGACTACGCTAAAAACCATCAATAAGCAACAGTTTGATACGTATTTGGCGGCGGGCCCCGGCGGACGGCTGGATTTTAAACTCAAAAACGACACGAGCCGCGTATTTTTTATATCCGCCTTGCGCCACGATATCCGCCCGCGCTATGTGTTCCACGATATGTGGGCCGTGTGGCAAATGGGCCGCATTTTGCGTAAAGTGAAACCCGATATCGTGCACACCAACGCCCCCAAAGCGGGCGTGCTGGGGCGTATTGCCGCGCGTTTGTTCTGGCGCAAGGCCAAGGTGGTTCACACCTTCCACGGATTGGGCTTTGCCAAGGAACACGGCGAAAGACGGTTCAAATTCTTTGTGGCGGTGGAAAAATTCTGCGCGCGCTTTACCGACGTACTCGTGTTTGTTTCCCGCCGCAACGCCGCCGAAGCCAAGCAACTGGGCATTGGCAAGGGCGTGCGGACGGAACTCATCCGCGCGGGGATTAATTTTAACCCCATTTTGCCCCTAAAATTTGACCCGGCCGCCAAAAAGGCCTCCTTAAAAATTCCGGCCAATGCCAAGGTGGTATTGGCGCTGGCGAACTTTAAACCGCTTAAAAACCCGATTCATTTTGTGCTGGCCGCTTACAAGGTGCTCAGCCAAATGAAGAACGTCTATTTCATTTTTACGGGCGAGGGACCGCTGAAAGAAACGGCTGAAAATTTGGCTAAAAACTTGGGGATTGAAAAGCAGGTGCTCTTCCCCGGGTGGAGAAGCGACGCTTTGGAACTGTTGGCCATTAGCGACGTGTATGCCAGCGTGTCCTTGCGCGAGGGGCTGCCGATGTCGCTGTTGGAAGCGATGGCGATGCGCGTGCCCGCCGTCTGCTACGACGTGGACGGTATCGGCGAGGTGATTACCAACAACAAGACGGGCTTCTTGGTAAAACCCAACGACATTAACACCTTTGCCGATAAGTTAAAGGTGCTGTTGCGTCACGCCGCCTTGCGCGAACGCTTTGAAGCCGCGATTGACCACCGCGATTTTTCGGAATTTACGGCTTCCACAATGGTTAAAAAGCAGGAACGCTTGTACCGCAGTTTGGTTCCGCCCACAAAAAAGAACGGCGGCAAACGGCGTTTTTTCCGCCGCCGCTACCGCAAACCCGCCAAAAAATTTACTCAGGGAGATAAATAATGGATTACGCAATTAACGAAATGGAGCAGGAAGTTCTCAATACAACCCGGGAACTGGCCCAAAAGAAATTAAAACCCCTGCGTGCCGAAATGGACGCGAAGGAACAGTTTTCCAAGGAAATGCTGGAAGAATATAAAAAATCCGGCATTATGGGGCTGTGGCTGCCCGAAGAATACGGGGGACTCGGCGGCGGGATTACCTGCCTGGCTATGGCGTTTGAAGAACTTTCGCGCGTGTGTGCCGGGCTTGCTTTAACGCCGGGTACGAGTGCCTTGGGCGCAATCCCGATGTTTTTAGCCGCCACCAAGGAACAGCGCGAACGCTGGTGCCCCGATTTGGCTTCCGGCAAAAAGCTGTGGGCCTTTGCGTTGACGGAACCCGAAGCCGGATCCGACGCTACCGCCCTCAAAACTACCGCCATTAAGGACGGTGATTTTTATGTGGTAAACGGTACCAAGCACTTTATTTCCACGGGTAAGGAAGCCGATTTTTACACCGTAGCCGTAAATACCAACCCGGCCCGCGGGGCGCGCGGTATTTCGCTGCTAGTTATTGAAAAGGGCACGCCCGGTTTTTCCTTTGGTAAAAAAGAGGAAAAAATGGGTATCCGCTCTAACCCCACTTATGAACTGATTTTTGAAAATGTCCGCGTACCGAAAGCCAACCTGTTGGGCAGCGAGGGCCGCGGACTGCTCTATTTGCAGGAAACCTTGGACTATTCCCGCCCCGGTGTGGCCGCGCAGGCCGTAGGCATTGCGCAGGGCGCGCTGGACGAGACGATTCCCTATTTGCGCACGCGCAAGCAGTTCGGCCAGCCGATTATCACGTTCCAGGCGTTGGGCCACAAGGTGGCGGAACTCGCCGCTAAGACCGAAGCCGGCCGCGCGCTGGTGTATTCGCTCACGCACCGTATGGATACGGAATATTTGCCTGCCGTCAAAAACGCTTTGGCTAACGGTACCACGGTACACGACGAACTGAAAAAATTAAAGGGCGCGCGCTGGACCAAATACAGCGCCGAGGCCAAGTTGTTCTGCTCCAACGTGGCTATGGAAGTGGCCGACGAGTGCGTAACGCTTTGCGGCGGGGTGGCGTATATGCGCGATTTCCCGCTGGAAAAGTATATGCGCGACGCCAAAATTACCCAAATTTACGAGGGCACCGTGCATATTCAAAAGAACGAAATCATCACGGCGCTTATTAAAGAATACGCCGCCAAAGGCGACGAGGAGTAAACTTTTATGCACATTGTAGCCTGTGTTAAACAAACCCCCAAATCTGATAATGTAAGAATTGACCCGGCCACCGGGTGCTTAATCCGCTCCGGCGCCGCCAGTGCGATGAACCCCTTTGACGAATACGCCTTGGAAGAAGCCGTAACCTTAAAGGAACAAGAAGGCGGTGTGGTGTCTGTGATTACAATGGGCCCTCCGCAAGCCGAAGCCGTTTTGCGCGACAGCGTAGCCCGCGGCGCGGATTACGTCTATCAACTGGGCGATATGGCCTTTGCGGGCTCGGACACTTGGTCCACCAGTTATGCCTTGTCCAAGGGAATTGAAAAAATTAACGCTATCCGCCCCGTGGACTTGATTATTTGCGGCAAACAAACCAATGACAGCGACACGGGCCACATCGGTCCGCAGATTTCCGCTTGGCTCAAAATGCCCAACGCGGCGTTTGTTAAAAAAGTGGTGGAAGTAAAAGAAAAATCTATCGTCGTGGAACGCTTGACCGAGGACGGAAGCGAAGTGGTGGAACTGCCGTTCCCGTGCGTGCTGTCCGTGGTAAAGGAAATCAACAGTCCGCGCGTAAGAAGCGTAAAGGGCCGTATGCTTGCCAAACGGGCCGAAGTTACCAAGTGGACGGCGGACGATATCGGCGCGGATAAAACCAAACTGGGGATGAAGAACTGCCCCACCCGCGTGGTAAAATCGTTCGTGCCCAAACGCGAGGTTTGCTCCGTGGCCGTAGAGGGCGCCAACGGCAAGGAAAAAGCCGCCAATTTGGTTAAAATTTTAAAGGATGCCAAGTATATTTAAGGATAAACGAATATGAAAGATTTTAAAAATGTTTGGATTTTTGCCGAAGCGCAGCGCGGTAAATTGAGCCCCACCGCCTTGGAACTTTTGACTGCCGGGCGCAAACTGGCCGACGATTTGGGCGAAAAATTGTGCGCGGTGTTGCTCGGCTATCAGGTGGAACACTTTGCCAAGGATTTGTTTGAGCACGGCGCCGACGTGGTGTATGTGTGCGACGATAAAGCCTTGGAAAACTATGTGGACGATATTTATGCTAAAACCTTGACGGGGATGATTCAAGCGTATAAGCCCAACAAGTTTTTGCTCCCGGCGACCAATATGGGCCGCTCGTTATCGGCCAAGACGGCGGTGTTTGTGGGCACCGGGCTGACCGCGGATGCCACGGAAGTGGTTATCAATAAAGAGGACGGGCAACTCCACGCCACGCGCCCGACCTTTGGCGGCAACTTAATGGCTACTATTACCTGTGCGCACACGCGCCCGGAGATGTGTTCCTTGCGCCCGATGTCTTACGAAAAGGCCGCCTTGCAGGCTGGCCGCACGGGCGAAGTGGTAAAATTCCCGTTTGATGCGGCGAAATATACCTCGCTTGCGCACTTTATCAAGTTTATTAAAAGCGAGGGCGAAGGCTTGGACCTTTCGGAAGCCGAAGTAATCGTGGCCGGCGGCCGCGGTGTAGGTAAGGCGGAAGGATTTTTATTGCTTAAAAAATTGGCGGACCGCTTGGGCGGAGCCGTGGCGGCTTCCCGCGCGCCGGTGGACAGCGGGTGGATTGATTACCGCTACCAAATCGGTTTGACGGGCCGCACGGTAAAGCCGAAACTTTACATTGCGTGCGGTATTTCGGGCCAAATCCAGCATATGGCCGGGATGAGCGGCTCCGACGTGATTGTAGCCATTAATAAGGACGCCGAAGCCCCGATGATGAAGGTGGCCAATTATGCGGTGCAGGGGGATTTGTATGATGTAATCCCTGCGATGTTGGAAGCTCTCAAATAACGGCCTGTTGTAAGTTTATTTTATGCCCGGTGCAGAGAGGTTTTTCTGCCCCGGGCTTTTTTATGCACCTTTGGCGTGAAGAAAGTGTTTGTTGTTTGTTGGTGTTTGACCGAACGGCAACAACCCAAAAGGCAGATTCTGAAACAAGTTCAGAATGACCCATAATTTTTATGACGACTAAAAAATGTAGTTTTTGTCGTTGTTTTTTCGCTGTTTATTGTAAAGGGCTTGACCCGTTTTTTTTTTTTTGATAAATTGGAGAGAGTACGCACTTTCCGTACCCGGATGTATCCGCTGTATAAAAACGCGTATAAAAGGCTGTTTTGCTCAAATATAAAGGCCTTAAAAAGGAGAAAAAATGAAGAAATTATTAATAGGGTTGTGTGCCTTATTGGCCTCTACCGCCGTTATGGGGGGCGGTGCCAACAAAATGACAATGGTAACATATTTCCCTGTCAAATATGTGGCATATAGCCAAGTGGATGTAACGAAGCAAATGGACGTTGGCTTAACATCTGCCTGCCAAATGAATTTAGGTTGCACAACAGACGAGGGTTTTAATACGGGCAAATCCCTGCGCGTAAATAACCTTTTAAAAATAGCGGGGGGAAAACTGGAACTTAACGATGCCCCCGCTATTGTAGGCACGACGGCTATTATGGGTAGCGGCAACGGCACGGCGGACTTTGACTTTGAAACCAATTTGCGCGCAGCCAATTACAAGCAAGGTTACACACTGCAAGCGGACAATATGTATTTGAGTGAACTTAATTTGTTTGGCTATAAATTCCCGGCGTGCAGTGGGGAAACGATGAGTTGGCAGAAATTAAAACTCAAAAATAAGGACGAAGTATATTTGGTTTGCGGGGAAGCGGAAAAAGGCTGCACGCCTACTCGTGAAAATTCTTATACGGAGAATTGCCCTTCCGGGCAAATAGGGTCTATTACTTATACTTGGAATGAAAACTCTTGTTCTTATGATAAATTGTCTACTTGTGTTTCCGATTGTACTTGGCAAAGAGGTTCTTGGACCACACGAGGTTTAATGGCAAGTGATTCCGATACTTGTACCGCAGGAGATTCCCGTCCATATTCTTATAGGTATTTTGATGAAGCCAATGAAGAGGCACAAATAAAGAATCGTGTGAAGTGTACGGATTGGACGATGAAAAGAGGTTATGATGGGCAAGTCGTGGCAGATAGAGTTAATGCGCTTAATATGAAAGCCCAAGTTTCTTGTCCAAGTAGGGGATTAGGAACAGATAATCGGGGAACAATTTTTACCGTTTATTGGGATAAGTTTATCGCGGAAGATACTATGAAATATTTGGTGTCCCCTAGTAATTTTTCAAAGTTTGATTGTAGTATGGGCGGAATCAGAACATCCCCGAATACAATATTTGCTTGTAATCTGACAAATGGCAATGTCGCATATGCTTGCTATGAAGCGAAATTTAGTCAGTTTAGTTGTGTTAGAAATTAATAAGGGATTTCTTCTGCTGGTATTCCAGTGTGTTGCTAGTCGTTGCCATCATCCTGGAAAGTCGTAGTCCAGGATCTGTTGTTATTAAAAAAAGGAATAGATACTGGACAGAAAAATTCCAGTATGACCTTTATTTTTATAAACAACCACTGCCCAAGTAGTAGATCCTGAACCCTATTAATGGACCCCGTACAGAAACATTACGGGGTGCCGCCTAGTGGTCAGGGCGGCAATTCAGGATGACTTTGCTTTTTATCAACGGCAACCTACCCAAATGGTAGGTTCTGAAAAACTTGCGGGTCGCCCGTTCAGGACGACATAATAACCAAAGAGCCCGTATAAAAAACATTACGGGATGACAGTGGAAAAAGGTTTTATTCGTTATATAAAACCGCCCTAGGATATGTACCCCCGGGGCGGTTTTACGTTCTTCAAATTCCTGTTTTACGGCTTTTGCGGGTCAAAGGGTTTTTTATTAATAAACCGTTCCGATTGGTCTGTCGCCCAGTTGAGTTGCCTTTCCAGTTCGGCCGCTGCGGCCTCCATTTCCTCGTCAGAGCGTACATAAACCGCTTTGCCATAGGTAAGCGCCGTTTTGCCAAAGGGCAGCGGTACGCGCATTTTATCCCACGATCCCACCTTTATTTTGTGGCTAAGCGCCGTGCCCACCGGGATAATCGGCAGACCCGTTTTGAGCGCCAAGAACAAAATGCCGTGTTGGACCTTGTAAATCGGCCCGCGCGGGCCGTCCGGCGTGAGCATCGGGTGATACCCGGCCTCGGCAATGTTTTTTAGTTTAATAAGGGCTCTGGCACCGCCGCGCGTGGTGCTACCGCGGACGGCCTTCATCCCAAAATGGGGCAGACAGCGGGCGATGTATTCGCCGTCGTCGCTTAAACTAATCAAGGCGCAAATTTTTTGCCCGCGGTAGGGATAAAGCAAAAACAACTGTTGGTTGTGCCAAACGCCAAAGATATAGTTTTGGCCTTCCTTTTCAAAGTTCAGGGCTTCCTCGCTCTTGAACCAATAGATTTTTGTCGTCCAGCCTAAAAACAGGGTGTACCAGTACGCCAAGGTAGAGCCGATGACGTGCTTCCAAGAGATTTTTTTCTTTTCTAATGACGTAGGTTGAAACATTATTTTTTACCTTTTTTGCGGGATTTTTGCCACGGGACCAAAAATACGGCGGACATAAAGGGGGACAAGGCTCCCTCCCGGGCGGCAAGGTCAATTTTCTCCGCGCTTAATTTTTCTAAAATAACGGGCAAGGCCTTTTGCGCAAGCGGCGCTTCCAAGCGGGCGGCTTCGCGCAGTAGTTTGGGCGCCATAGCCAGGCCAAAGGGGGGCAAATAGACAAATTGAACCTCTTGCGTTTCGCACTCCTCTTTTTCGGCTTGCTCTTTAACCAGGTCCGCCACAAAGGATACCGCACTCTTTAAAAATTCCAAGAGAACAATCATTGCGGCCGTTTTGCGGTCCTCGTTCGTAATGGCGGCTAAAAAGGGTTCCGCCTTGGCACCTAAGGTTACGGCGCAGGCGCTGAACATTTCCTTGTGAATTGCGCTTTCGTCGTCCAGTTCCCAGTGGGCGTCTTGGTTAAATTCATACACTACGCCCGGGTCCAACAGTTTAAAAATGGATAAAATAAACGCCGAAACTTCCGCCTCGCTTGTAAATCCGGCGCGGCGCAACAGCGGCAGTTCGCGCAGTAAACGGCGCAAAATTTCGCGTTGGCGGGGGGCAATTTTAAAGCGTTTTATTTTTCTCATATAATTCCTTACCGTTTGGCACCGTAACCCGGAAGCCCGGATGACCGTGTAAAACGAGGGAGTCCCCCAAGCGGGGAACTCCCTAAAAGACTTATTTTTTGCTTCTGCGGGTGCGTTTGATTTTGGTAATGGTTTTGGCAGGTTTCTGCTCTTTTACAAACGCTTCCGCTTCGGCCTTTACGGCGGGCTTGGCGGCGGATTTCTTCAAATCGCTGCCGTCGTTGTTTTCGCCGTTGTTCCAAGCGTACACCAAGGGGGTCGTAAGGGCGATGGTGCTATATACACCCGCAATACAACCCACCAACATAGCAAACGCAAAGGAGTTAATCACCTCACCGCCGAAGAAATACAACACCACGAGCGCAAACAGCACCGTTAAGGTGGTGATAATCGTGCGGGAGAGCGTTTCGTTAATGGACAGGTTGATAACTTGGCCGAAGTCCATTTTGGGGTGCAGGCGGAAGTTTTCGCGCATACGGTCAAAAATAACAATCGTGTCGTTAATAGAGAACCCGGCCACCGTTAAGAAGGCCGCCACGACCACGAGGTCAATTTCCCGCTGGGTGAGCGAAAACGCCACCGCCATTACAAACAAGTCGTGGAACAAGGCTACTACGCCCGATACGCCCCACAAAATGTTGCTGAAACGGAACGCTACATAAATGATGATAAACACCAAGGACAAAAGCACGGACCACAAGGCTCTTTCCGTCATATTTTCGCCCACGGCGGGGCCGACGGAGTTGGTCTGCAAGACGGAGTAGGGCACTTTTAAGGTATCAAGCGCTTTTTCAATGCGGGCTTGAACCACGCCTACTTCGTCGGAGGTGCTTTTTTCGCTGATGGCGAAGGTATGGTCGCTGAACGATTGGAGTTCGGAATTGGCACCCGTCTGCGTAAGCGCGGCGCGGATGTCGGCCATTTCCACGGGGGCGTTGAATTTTACCTGCACCATCGTGCCGCCGGTAAAATCAATACCCATATTGAATCCTTTGGTGAAGAAGCAAATCACGCCGCCCAAGAGCAAAAGCCCAAAGAGCGTGAAATATACTTTTCTGAATTTAAGGAAATCAATGTTTGTTTTAGGAAGTAAGTGCATCATAAACTGATCTCCTTGGTGTTGGTGGTAAGCACCAGTTCATAAATGGCGCGCGTAACAAACACGGCCGTGAACAAACTGACTACCAAGCCGATAATAAGCGTAACGGCGAAGCCCTTTACCGGGCCGGTGCCAAATTGCAGCAAGCAAGCACCCACGATAATGGTGGTGATGTTGGAGTCAAAAATGGCGGACCAGGCTTTGTCGTAACCCAGGTTGATGATTTCGTACACGGGTTTGCCGAGGAGTTTTTCCTCGCGCATACGTTCAATAATCAGTACGTTGGCGTCAATAGCCATAGCCAAGGACAAAATCATACCCGCAATGCCGGGCAGCGTAAGCGTGGCGGAGAAGTAACTCATAATCGCCACGGTGAACACGAAGTTGAGCAAGAGGGCAATGTCGGAAATGACACCGGCCGCCTTGTAGTACACCGCCATAAACAGCAAGATGATGACAAACGCATAGAAGGAAGCCGACAGACCCGATTTAATAGAGTCTTCGCCCAAGGTCGGGCCGATGGTCTTCTTTTCAATTACCTTTACCGGGGCCGGGAGCGCGCCTGCCTTTAACACAATAGACAAGGAGCGGGCCTCTTCGGGCGTGAACGTGCCGGAAATGCGGCCGTCTTTGGTAATGCGGGATTGCACCACGGGGGCGGATTGAACGGTGTTATCCAACACAATGGCTAATTGTTTGCCGATATTGGAGCCAGTCAACTGGCCGAACTTTTTGCTGCCTTCCGCGTTAAACGTAAAGGAAACTTCGGGGTAGCCGTTTTCGCCCATCATTACTACGCGGGCGTTTTCCAAGTCCGCGCCGGTAACGGTGGCGTTGGCGGTAACCACGCTGTACCCACCGTCTTTATTGCGCATAATTTGGTAGCCTTCCGGCACCAATTTGGCAATTTCGGGCAGGACAAGGCCGTTATCGTCAAACGGCTTATCGGTGGCTTCCAGTTTTTCAATGGCTTTTTGGGCGGCCGAGGTGTCGTTCTTTACGATGCGGAATTCCAACATAGCGGTTTTGCCGATAAGTTCTTCCGCGCGCTGCGGGTTAGAAACGCCGGGCAGTTGCACCATAATCCACTTATCGCCCTGGCGGGTGATTTGGGTTTCGGCCAAGCCGTACTGGTCAATGCGGTTGCGGATAATTTCCACCGCGCGGGCCATCGCTTCATTTAAAGGTTCTTTGGCGCTCAACTTGGATACGTCCAGTTCCAACAGCAAACTGGAACCGCCTCTTAAATCCAGGCCCAAGTTCAGCATCCGTTTGGGGCGCTCGCCAAGCGTATCCAGTTTTTCGCGCTCGGCCAGCGGTTTAGAGTACCACTTGTAGTTGGGGTAAATTAAATACAAGGACCCCAGTAAAATGGCGATGATAAGTCCCCATTTTACGGCTAATTTGTTAGACATTACTTTGCGCCTCCTTCTTTGGCTGCGGGTTGTACGTCATTTACAAGTCCGACGACGGCGGTTTTCAGCACGGTGAGTTTTACGTTTTCCGCCACTTTTACTTCAAGCGCGTTGTCTTTAAAACCCGCCACGGTGCCGATAATCCCGCCGGGGATGATAATCTGGTCGCCTTTTTGCAGCGCGTTAATTTTGCTCATTAATTCTTGTTCACGCTTCTTCTGCGAACGGGCCGGCAGAAAAATAACGATAAACGCAAAAGCGAGCAGAATAAACCAGAAGAACATTCCACCACCCTGGGCTGTCGTTTCCATAGGTTAAATCCTCCAATTAAAGATATAAATACACATTGTTATTTTAGCATATTTCCCGTCGTTTAGGACGATAGGCCAAAAGGCCTTGCCTCTTGCGCCAAAATTGCTATACTAGGGAAGTAGGATTTTTTAATTTAAAGGAGATACTATGAAACAGGGCTTTACGTTAATTGAACTGCTGGTAGTGGTGCTCATTATCGGCATTTTGTCGGCGGTGGCATTGCCGCAATATACCGCGGCGGTGGAAAAAGCGCGCGCCACGGAAGTGGTTACGCTGATGTCCCAAGCGGAAAAAGCGACTGATATGTATGTACTGGAAAAAGGGTATCCGACAGGTGGAGAGTTTGTGGAGTTAGTGGGCGATAACGGAAGTAAAACGGGTAAACTGAATATTGATATTGAAGCCGCTTTGAAATGCACCAAGGGCGAAGATATGTGCGAGTCCAAAGATTTTTCTTATGACGTATATTGTGGAACTAATGGTTGCCATTGGTTTGCAGAACGCAACAACGGAAGTTACGAGTTAGGTGGCGATAGAAGCCGTGGCGGAAAATGGAAACGCTATTGTACATATTATGAAAAGGAAGGAAAACCTGTTTGTATGGGTTTGAAGGGCCAAGGTTGGGATGTTACGGATTCTATGTAATTGTACATTTGCTAATGTATGCAGCCCCCAGTGGAAATATCCACCGGGGGCTGTTGATTTTTAAGAGGGTGGTTTCTCATTAGTGTGTGTGCCGTGGCTGTTAGTTTTTTGTCGTTACCTTTATTTGCAGTCGTCATCCTGGAAAGTCGTAGTCCAGGATCTGCCGTTAGCCGTTGGTGTAAAAAAAGACGGTTACTTTACCAAAAAGGTCGTCATCAGGTGGATTAACGCCTTATCCTTTTCGTCCGGCGAGTTTAAGGGGAAAACGCGGTTTTCCTTTTCAGTGGTTACAACGGCGTAATCCTCTTTGATGTCAAAAATACTGCGCCGGGCCGAGGTGTCAAACAAACTGTGGCCAAAGAACCCGCTCGGCGGTTCCGCTTGCAATAAGTCCAGCACCGTGGGCGCAATATCCAGTTGGGAAATCAGTTTATTGTCCGCCAGCGGGGCCTTAATCGGCGTTTTGGTAATAATGATAAACGGCAGATTATCAAAATCCGCTTGGTACGGTTTAAACAGTTTATTTGTCGGCGTGTTGGAGTAGGACGGGTGGTCGGCCGTTACCAAAATAAGCGTATTTTCGTCAAAGAGTCCGCGCTTGTTTAAATCAGCCAAAAAGCGTTCCACATCCTGCCCAAACCGCGCAAACGCGCGCGGCAAGGTGGGAATATTATAAAATTCCGCGTCAATTTCCTCGTATTCCTGCCCCAAATAATCCAGTCGGCCCAGCGGAACGTGCGAATCCACGGTAAGGAGCGTCATAAAAAGCGGCTCCTTTTGGTGCTCTTGCAGATATTCGCCCGCATACTTAAAAAGTTGGCGGTCCGTTAAGCCCCACCAGTCAATGTATTCCTTATATTCGGGGCGCGTTTCAAAATAAGTCGCGCCTATTACCTCGTCAAAACCGGCTTGTTTGAACAAAATATTTTCGTCCATATACGTTTCGTTGGCTCCGCGCAAAAAGGCGGTATGAAACCCCTGCTTTTTAAGTTCCTTTACAAACGAAACGGGATAGCCGTTTTCGTACGCCAGTTGGGCGTATGGGTGCGAGGTAAAAATGACCGTAAGCCCGTAGAGCGTGGAGAGCGTAACGTGCTGTAAGGACGCGGACGGATAGGCCGTCATTAAGTTGTCCAAGGGGGCGCTGGCCTGCGGGGGGATTTTACCGTTTACGCGGTGCAAATATTTATTGGAAAGGGATTCCGAGGCTATCAAAATCACGCGCGTATATTTTTTGCCCGCGGGCGTATTTTTAGCCGAAAAGACATTGTACTCTTGGGCCAGTTCTTTTAACGGGGCGGATAAAGATTCTTCCTGGTGTGCCTGCGGGCGCTTGGCCAGCACGGCATTAACCGTATAGACGATAGAGGGCGGCACCAGATAAGAGGTATAAAAATTGTCGGGCCGCGGCAGTAGTTTTAGCGGGTTTGCCGTATATAATAAGGCAAGCCCCAGCAGACATACCGCCAGGCGACTAATGGCGGTTTTGCGCGTGGACTTTTGGAAATATCTTTTTGCCGCAAAAATGCAAAAGGCCGCCAATACTAAAAAGTAGGAGATTACGCGCCAATCCTTTAAGAAGTCATAATCGCCGCCTTCCATTGTGTTTAAATACTTGGCGCCGAAGCGTTCTTTAAAGTACCACAATAAAATAAGGTCCGCGGTCATCGTCAAATAATACACAAACGCCACAGCCGCCAGCACCCACTTGTTTTTTACGCCCAACAGGTGCAAAAGGGATAATAAGGCGCCCAAAAATAAAAATTCGCACGCCAGTTTAACGCCTTCCAACGCCAGTAAATTGGCGGTTGTCAGCCGGCCCAGTTGGTTTAAGCCGAACGCGCCCAACAAAAGCGCGGGTATTGATAAGCAAAGCAGTAGTTTCCAATCGTTTTTAAAGGGGGATAAAAGGTATTTTTTTATTACATCCATATCCGTTCGTGTTCCTCTCAATTTGATATAATTATTATATCTTAATTGAGGACCTTTGGCTTCTGGCCCGGTCGTTGTGGCCGGCAGAGCCATAGCGCAAACCAGTATGAAAAATAACGACTTACAGATTAAGCGCCACTCCTGCGCGCACGTAATGGCGCAAGCGGTGCAGCAGTTATTCCCCGGTACAAAATTAGGTATCGGCCCGGCTATTGAAAACGGCTTTTATTACGATTTTGATTGCCCCCACCAGTTCGTGCCCGAGGATTTAAAGGCTATTGAAGCCAAGATGAAGGAAATCATCAAGGCCCGCCAACCCTTTGAACGCAAGGAAATGAGCAAGGCCGAAGCGAAAGCCTTCTTTGAAAAACGCGGCGAAACATACAAATTGGAACTTTTGGAAGAACTCCCGGACGGAGAAATTACTGTCTATGTAAACGGCGACTATGCCGACCTGTGCCGTGGCCCGCACGTGGAACATACGGGCAAAATTAACAGTTTTAAACTTACCACTATCGCAGGTGCGTATTGGCGCGGGGACGAAAAACGCCCGATGCTCCAACGCATCTACGGCCTGTGCTTTAACACCAAGGACGAACTGAACGCCTATGTAAAGCAACAGGAAGAAGCCGCCAAACGCGACCACCGCAAATTGGGGCCGGAATTGGACCTTTTCAGCATTAACGACCACGTCGGCCCGGGGCTTATTTTAATGCACCCCAAGGGCGGTATGCTGCGCAAAATTTTGGAAGACTGGATTAAAGAGCAGAACTTGAAACGCGGTTACGACTTGGTCGTCAGCCCGCATATTGCGCGTCTGCATTTGTTTGAAATCAGCGGACACGCCGGGTTCTATTCCGACAGTATGTTCCACCCGATGGAAGTGGACGGCGAAAAATACCAGATTAAACCGATGAACTGCCCCTTCCACGTGGAAATTTATAACACTCATTTGAGAAGTTACCGCGACTTGCCGTTGCGCTTTTCCGAATTGGGCACGGTATATCGTTACGAACGCTCCGGCGCCTTGCACGGCTTGTTGCGCGTGCGCGGGTTTACGCAGGACGATGCGCACATCTTCTGCACGCCCGAACAGGTGGAAGACGAAGTCAAACAATGCTTTGAATTTGCAATGCACATTTTTAAGACCTTTGGCTTTGAAAAATACGCTGTGGAACTTTCCACCCGCGACCCCGAACACCCGGAACATTTCACGGGCGATGTGGCCGACTGGGAACGCGCCGAAAATGCCTTGAAGCACGTGTTGGAAACGAACCATATTCCTTACACCACCCACGCGGGCGAAGCCGCCTTCTATGGCCCCAAGATTGATATTAAGGTTATGGACGCCATTGGCCGCCTGTGGCAGTTGTCCACGATTCAGTTTGACTTCAACCTGCCCCAGCGCTTTAATTTGGAATATGTGGCCCCCGAAGGCCGCAAACGCCCGATTATGGTCCACCGCGCGATGTTCGGCTCCATTGAACGCTTTACGGGCGTGATTATTGAGCACTACGCCGGGTGGTTCCCGCTCTGGCTGGCCCCGGTGCAGATTAAACTCTTAACGCTCACCGACGACCAAATTCCGTTCGCCAAAGAAGTGGCCGCCAAAATGCGCGAAGCCGGCTTGCGCCCCGAACTGGATATCAGACCCGAAAAACTGGGCTTGAAAATCCGCGAAGCGCATATGCAGCGTATTCCGTACACCGCCATTATCGGCGCGAAGGAAGCGGCCGAGGGCAAGTTGACTATCCGCTTGAAGGGCGGCGAAAACACGCAGCCCTTGACGGTGGACGAAGTAATCGCCAAAATGAAAGAGGAAGTAAAATCTTACAGTTTGACGAACTTGCTTAAATAAGCCTGTATTTGATATAGAAAAGACCCCGGGTTTTACCGCCCGGGGTTTTTATATTTTTCCGCGGTAGTTTTTGTGTATAATACAAGTATGAAAAAATATCTCTTTTTGTGTTTTGCGTTTTTGTTTACGGCCCCGGTGTGGGGCGACACGGTACTGACGGCGGAGTGTGCTAATTCGGGCCGTTGTAGCGCCGGGGTGGAAAACCCCGTGCCGACGGTGGACGATTTAACCTTGCGCGAGCAAGTGGGTCAAACCATTATGCCCCGCGTGTTAATCGGCGAGCAAAAAGCCTTCAAAAAAGCCGTGCTAAATGGCGAGGTTACGGGCTTTTTTATCAAAGCCAAAGAGGGCGCCGTTACGCAGCCCAAAATTACCGCTAAAAACCAAGCGCGCTTTATCGCCCGCCAGCGCAAACGCTTGGAAAAAACAATACGAGACCTAAACAAATGGGCGGCCAAAAGCCCGCACAAAATTCCGCTTTTGTTAGCCGTGGATTACGAGGGGGGCACGGTTACTTCGCCGATGTTTATGGGCCTAAAACAAATGCCGTCCAATATGCTCTTGGCGGCTTCGGGCGATGAAAAAGTGGTGGCGGATATGTACGCCGCTCAGGCCAAGGAAATTTTACTCTCCGGCGCGAATACGGCGTTGGGTCCGGTTACGGACGTTAATTCCAACCCGCTGAACCCCATTATCCAAACGCGTTCGTTTGGGGATAATTCCGCCGACGTCGGACGTTTTTCAAGGGTGGCTTCACAGGCGCTTGAAAATAACGGGGTGCCGTCTTTTACCAAGCATTTCCCGGGGCACGGGGATACCTCGTCCGATTCTCATTACGAACAGCCCGTAACGGCCCTGCCCGCGGAAGAACTGTGGCAAACTCATATTTCCGCCTTTCAACCCGCTATTACGGCGGGCGGTACGGGCGTATTGAGTGCGCACGTCGTCTATCCGGCCTTGGATAACGAAAATACCGCTTCCTTTTCTGCCAAGATTTTAAAGGGCCTTTTGCGCGAAAAAATGGGCTTTAAGGGCATTATCGCTACGGACGGGCTGGATATGGGTGCCGTAAAGGGCGTGGGCGTGGAGGAAATTGTCCGCCGGGCGTATGGCGCGGGGAACAATTTGCTTCTATTAAGCGGGGATATCCGCGATGTAAAAACCGCCCGCACTTATCCGTGCCGCGCCGCAGATTATGTGGAATATACGCAACTGGCGGCGGAACCGGCGGTGTCTGCCGAGTTTGTGCGCGAATCGGCTGAGAAAATTTTGCAATTAAAGGAACGCCTGGGGCTGTTTCAAAGCCGCGCAGTTACGACGGATACAGGTTTTTTAGCGGCCGCCAAACAAGCCGCCGAAGCAGGGGTAACCTTGGTGCGAGACGGGCAAAATTTGCTTCCACTTAAAGATAAAAAGGTTTGCGCGGTGCTGTTTGCTGACGGTATTTTCAGTTTGCAACTGCGCGCGTTTACAGATACTTTATCCACCTATTTGCCGCAAGTAGCGGCGGTATATGCACCCCGCACGCCCGGGGAGGCTGACGAACAGGCGGCCCGTGCGTGTATGGATGGGGCGGATGTCGTTTTGCTGGGCACTAGCCGCACAAGCGTAATGGACCAAAAACAATATGTTTTGGTGCAGGAACTTTTTAAACAGGCGGAGCAACATAATCAGCCCGCGGCGCTAGTGTCGCTCTTGAACCCGTACGAAATTGCGCTTTACCCGCAGGCTAAAACGGTGTTAGCCTTATATGGTCCTACGGCGGACACGGCGCGGGTGGCGGCGGAAATTTTGCTCGGCTTGCGCCCGGCCAAAGGCCACTTGCCCATTAAATTAAAATAACGGTATTTTTTGATAACCCCGGGGTGGTTATTGGTGCTGTCAATCCGGGGAGTTTTTATCTGGAATATAAAAGAAGCGGTCATCCTGAACTGGCGGCCCGCAGGGTTTTCAGGATCTACCTTATGGGTAGTGGGTGTTATCTAAAAGGTCATACTGGAAGGTTTCTGTCCAGTATCTGTTGTTTTCCACTTTATTAATAACGACAGATCCTGGACTACGACTTTCCAGGATAACGACAACGACTAGTGGCACAATCGGTAGATTCTGAAACAAGTTCAGAATGACCCCCAATTTTTATAATGGCTTTGTTGTATCTCTTTTTGCCGTTATCCTAGAACGTCGGCTGGCGCGGAGCGTTCCTGTATCTGTCGTTTCCCTTTGTTTTAATAACAACAGATCCTGGACTACGACCTTCCAGGATGACGACAATAACTAGCGACACAATCGGTAGATTCTGAACCCTATTAATAGACCCCGTACAGAAACCTTACGGGGTGCCGCCTAGCGGTAAGGGCGGCAATTCAGGATGACCCACATTTTTATGACGACTAAGCAATGTTGTTTTTGCTGTTGCTGTTGTGTAGTTTGTTATAAAGGGGTTGTTTCGTTTTTTTTTTTTGTTAAAATTTTGATAAATTGCGGTGTGTGTACCCGGATGTATCCACCGTATAAAAACGCGTATAAAAGGCCGTTTTGCCCAAATATAAAGGCCTTAATAAGGAGAAAAAATGAAAGGTTTTACTTCTATTGTGTCATCCCCGAAGGTTTCTGTCGGGGATCCGTTTTTATTAAAAAAAGAAAACGACAGATTCCCGACTACGACACTCGGGAATGCCGCCACTAGCACAGGTGGTCGCACGGCAACAGCGGGATTTACCCTTATAGAACTGTTAGTCGTCGTGCTCATTATTGGTATTTTGGCGGCGGTGGCGTTGCCGCAATATACTTGGGCGGTGGAAAAGTCCCGCGCCAGCGAAGCCCTTGCCGTTTTAAAAACCTTCCGCGACGCCGAAGAGGTGTATTATATGGCAAACGGTTCATACGCGGATAACTCTGAGGATTTGGATATTAAAGTTCCGCAAAGTAAATATTTTAACTATGTTTTTGCGGGTATTTCCGTAGCCGCTTACCATAAGCAAAAGCCCTATTTGTTGGCCTACCGCCACTCCGTCAGCCAAGCGGCCGGGCAGGCAAATATCGTGTGTGGAACGGATTCCTCCAACGCCGCGGATAGGGAATTTGCCCAAAATATTTGTAAGCGTTTAGGCGCCGCCGTTGACGGCGGAAACCGTTGGACCATTGTTAAGTAAACCTGCTTATTTGAGTGCTATTTTGCCCGCAGAATTGGGGGCTATGGCTTGGATATCTTAAAAATAAGGTCATACTGGAAGGTTTGCCGGCGCGGAGCGTTCCAGTATCCATTGTTTTAATAACGACAGATCCTGGACTACGACTTTCCAGGATGACGACAACAACCAACGGCCCGTACCATAAATTCGGAAAAACTGCCGCCCGCTAGGGGTTGTTTCGCAAGTGCGCGACATTGCGGAAATAGTGTGGCTCCATTAATCGTAACTTAGCGCATAGAGTGGCCGCCCGCAGGGTCCAGCCCGCAGGGTGCGCGCAGGACGTTTTTAAACTGCTACAATATAAGTATGAATTTGACTGCTTATCCTAATGACGGGCTCCGCCAGTTGGTGGAGGGGTACCGCCGTTTTTTTAACGGGGACCCGGTCCGCCGCGGTTTTTGCGCTATCCACGCCGAGCAAATCGCCAATACGCAGGCTCCGCACTCAATGGTTGTCAGTTGTTTTGACAGCCGCGTCTGCCCCGAGGCTATCTTTAATACAAACGACGGGCATATTTGCGTGCACCGCAATATGCTCAACCAAATTGACCAAGAAGACTTTTCTATGATGGCCTCCTTGCGCTTTGCGGTGGAAAACTTAAAGGTGCAAAATATTGTGATTTTAGGCCATAGCGATTGTAACGCCGTTGCCAAACTCCAACATTTGGAGGAATTAACGCCCGAAATCCGCGCGTGGCTGGACCGCACGCATACCTCGTACCGCGGGGCCACGCTGGAAGAAGCCATTAAAAATAATGTACTGGACCAGTTGGGCCATTTAAAACAAATTCCGTGTGTGGCGTCCGCCGTGCAAGAGCGGGGGCTGAATTTGGAAGGGATGTATTTCCATATTAACACCGGGCGTATGGAGCGTTACAACGTCAAACAAAACCAATGGAATTTTATTTCTACGGAGGAAAAATAAATGCCTGCCGATTTGAAAAATATGTATAAAGATATTTTAGCGGCCGTTGGCGGGGCGGACAACATTGCCACGCTGGGCTGCTGTATGACGCGCCTGCGCTTTACCGTAAAGGATGAAACCCTAGTAAAGCCCGAAGCCCTGCGTAACGTGCCGGATGTGGCGGGCTACTTTTATTCGGGCGTACAGCACCAGTTGATTGTGGGGCCTTCTACGGCGGGGAAGTTGGCATCTTACTTTCAGGAACGCCATCACTTTGCACCGCTTTCCAATACCGCCTACCAAGCCCCGGCCAAAGAGGAGCCGGCTCCTGCGGTGGGAGACGTACAGGAAAACAAAACCGCCGTGCGCAAACGCTATTCCAGTTGGCTAAGCAAGGCTTGCTCAGTGGTGGGAAATATTTTTCTGCCGCTGATTCCGGCGTATATCGGCTGCGGGTTACTGTTGGGGATTAGCAATATTTTGGCTAAAACCGTGCTGGCGGACAGCCCCAACGCCGCGGGCTTGCTGGCGGTGTTCGGGCAGGGGATTTTCTTCTATTTAAATGCGGTGGTGGGGTATAACGCCAATAAAGAATTTGGCGGAACTCCTGCCTTGGGCGTGGCGTTTGCGGGTATTTTGAATATGCCGGCGCTTGCCAAAATTACGCTCTTTGGAGCACCGTTAATGCCCGGAAAGGGGGGCGTAATTGCCGTACTTTTGGTGTGCCTGGCGGGCAGTTGGTTTGAAAAACGCTTGCGCTCTTTTATTAACGGCACTTGGGAAATGTTTATTACGCCGACGCTTACTATTTTGGTGGTGGGCTTTGTATCCTTGGCGTTAATCCAGCCGGTGGCGGGAGAACTGTCGGACTGGCTCGCGCTGTTTACGCAAAAGGCCTTGGCGCACGGCGGCTGGCTGACGGGGGCTCTCTTGGGCGGAACCTTCTTGCCGCTTGTGATGATGGGTGTACACCAAAGTTTAGTGCCGATTCATCAACAACTGGTGGATATGCTGGGGATGAATCCCTTGTTCCCTATTTTGTGTATGGCTGGGGCCGGGCAGGTGGGCGCGGCGGTGGCGGTGCTTTTAAAGACCAAAAACACGCGCTTAAAAACGATTGTAAAGACGGCCTTGCCCGTGGGCCTGTTGGGCATTGGCGAGCCGCTTATTTATGGCGTAACCTTGCCGCTTTTTAAACCCTTTATCGGCGCGTGTCTGGGGGCGGCTGTCGGCGGAGCCGTGATTGCGGCCTGCCACGTTACTTCCGCTATCCCGTTTGGCGTTTCGGGGGTGGTGTTGTTTCTCGCGCTATCCAATTTGCACAGCGCCATTTTTTACGGCGTAGGCTTTTTGTGCGCGCTTTTGGCCGGATTTGCAATTACGTGGAAACTTGGTTTTGACGACCCGCCCAATGACGAAATTTAACGGACGAAAAAGCCCCCGGTTTAACGGGGGCTTTTTTGTCGTATGTTATTCGCCGGAATAAGAGGGAAACGAGCCAAAGAAAATATCCGCCCGCACATTTTGTTCGTGGCAATAGTCAGTAATCTCTTTGGCGAGTTTCGTCCAATAAGACGAGTCTTGCTTGATGTAAATATCGCCCATTAGCGGCAAGGCGTCGGGGTAGTGCCCTTCCACAAAATCCATTACCTTGCGATGGAAGGCCGGGCGCATATTCAAACTGTCAAACCCGTAACGGTTTACATAAGGTTTGGTAAGGGCGATAATTTGTTTCCAGTCCGTAATGCCCGGAAAGAGCGGCGCCACCATTACGGCGGTGGAAATGCCCGCCCCGTGCAAGGTTTTTAAGGCGTTTATTTTGTCCGCCACGGGCGAAGCACCGGGCTCGGCTGCTTGTCTAAAACCCTCATCGGCGGACGAAAAGGAAAGGGCCACTTCGCATTGGTAGAGTTGCTTAAACAAATCTATATCCCGCACGACGAGGGCCGATTTGGTAAGAATATACACCTTGGCTTGGCAATAGACCAGTTGCTTAATGATGTTGCGGGTGAGTCCGTATTCTTTTTCATAGGGATTATACGGGTCCGTTACCGAACTTAACATTACGCGGGTGCGGAAGAGTTTGCTTGGTTTTAGTGGTACGTCGCATTGTTTTACGTCTAAAAATTCGCCCCACTCCTCACTATGGCCGCTGAATTTGCGCATATATTCCGCATAGCAATAAATACACTTGTGCGGACAGCCGACATACGGGTTTATGGCGTAATCAAACCCGGCGATTTTGGACTTGGAAAGGAGCGTTTTAACAGGTGTCGTATCAAGGCGGATCATAGTGTCTTCTCCCTAGCGAAATATTTTTATATAGTGTACAATATCTACAAGGAGAACGAAATGCAACTTGCTACTTTGCACACCTGGTGGGATAAAATAAAGCATTTTTTTGACTTTGCCGCGCGCCGCCGTGCCTTGTATGAACAATGGGACCGCTTGGCCTCCAACGGCGACGAAGAAGCCCGCTACCGCCTGCTGATGCTCTACCAAGAGGAAGGACGCGAATATTATCCCTTGGCCTTTAAATGGACGGTAGTAATGGCCAATAAAGGCGAAGATTGCGGTGTAATGTTGCAAGCGGCGGAAATGTACCAGGCGGGCGACGGCGTGCCCAAGGACGATTCCAAGGCGCTCTTGTGGTTTGAGCGCGCGCTTTCAATGCACATTGTGCAAGGCAAAAATTCTCCGCTGTCTGTTGACGCTTCCAACTATATCCAAGAACGTATCCAAACCCTGCGCCGCGAACTGGGCCGCTAACGTTTGCCCAAGTCCCCGTTTTTTATTTATCATATACATATGCAGCCCAAACGGTTTTTTATACCCTTTTTACTTACGGCGGGGATATTTATTTTGCCCGCCGGGCCGTTGCACGCGTTCTTCCCGTTTTCATTTGGCAAGCAGGAGATTAAAACCGATTATTCCCAAACCGTGTGGGACCGTATGATGTTGGAACAATCGGCGGTGGATATGCGGCGCGGTATGGGCGAAATGAGCCAAGCCCGCTATAAAGAAGCCACGGACAGTTTTGCGCGTGCCGTTATCAAAAACGCCAAATCGCCATTGCCGTATTTGCTGTTGGGGGCTTCGCTCTATTGGAGCGGCAAGGTGGAGGACGCCATCAGCGAATATAAAGAAGCCCAACGGTTAGACCCCAAAAATCCGCTGTCTTACCAGTTGCTTGGCATTGCCGCCGGCTGGAAGGGGGACGTAAAGCAGGCGCAGGAATACTTTTTAAAGGCCAATGAACTAGATGAAAATAAAGCCGATACGCATATGAATTTGGGTTCCACCTATGCGGTGGAGCAAAACTGGGAAAAGGCCTTGGAGCATTTTCGCCGGGCGGTGGAACTGGCGCCGCAGGAACCCTTGTACCATTACCAGTTGGGTACTTTATATGAAAATATGGGTAGAGATGAGCAGGCCGAAGCATCCTTCAAAAAAGCGTTGCGGCTGTTCCCGTCCTACGAGGATGCGCAGTTAAGTTTGGGCGCGCTGGAAGAAAAATTAAACCGCCCGCAGGAAGCCCTAAAATATTACAAAAAAGCCGTCCACACCAAGCCCGGCGACTATGTGGCGCGGTTGCGTTATGCGTTTTTGCTCGTCAAACAAGGGAATAAAAAGAGAGCGCGCGAAGTGCTGGAAGAAGCGTTTTCCATTACCCGCTTTAAGTCGGAGGGACTTGCGTTAAACGCCGTGTACCGTGCCAGCGGACGCTCGGCGGAGGATTTTAAAAAGCAGATTGAGGATTTTAAAACGGGCCTTGAAAAGGTGTCCGCTTCCAAGGCGGTAAATATTGAGGTTTCCTTGGAGTATAACCCGGTGTCCTCCGCGCCCAAAAGCACGGGCCGCCGCGGGCAAACCTTTGAACAGGCCTATCAAACCTTGCGCGCAGAAAGCGCCGCGCCGGATGACCTTTCGCCCCGCGCTTTTAAGCGGATGTTTACCTTGCCGGAAGGTTCCGCCGCGGAACGCCAACAGCAAATAGATAATTTAATTTCCGGCTTGGAGCAGGCGGTGGCCGAGGGGAGCGGAAAGTATAACGTCAATTTGTCTATGCAGGGGCGGACGGTGGATTTTGCTTCACCCTCGGCTCTTACGCAAAACAATTTAAACGCGCCCAAGGCCGTGTACGACCCGCGCATTGTGGGCAACGATATGGGGCTGTGGGTAATGGGGCGGACTTGGATTTTTTTCGTAGATGACGCGGCGGCCGAATTGCAGGAGTCTTTGCCCGTGTGTGCGGCTGATAATTTGTGCGAGCTTTTAACGGGCGTGGCCGCCCTGGCGCGCGGAAACAGCGCGCAAGCCAAGCAGGCGTTTTTGTCTGCGCAAAACAAAAGCCCGCAGGACGAACTGCCGTGGTTGGGGTTAGGCACGGCCTCTGTGGTGGCGGGGCAGGACGATGAAGCCCGCACGCATTACGAGCGCGCCTTGCGTTTGGACCCCAAAAACAAAATTGCCGCGCGGAATTTAAAGGTATTGGCGGAGTAATATGCAAAAATACGGACAACATTTTTTAATTAACGAGAACGTAATCAACCAAATTATAGATGCGGCCCTGCTGTTAAAAAGCGAAAATCTGGTGGAAATCGGCCCGGGCAAGGGGGCGCTCACCAAGCGCTTAATTGACCGTGGGTGTAAAAATTTTACCGTCGTGGAAATTGACCCGGAAATGGAATCGTACTTGCAAAAGACGTTGCCCAAAACGGCGGGCGTAAGCATTTTGCGGCAGAATTTTTTGCAGGCCGATTTGGAAAAACTGGCTCCGCGTCCTACGCTGTTTGTCAGCAATTTGCCGTATATTGATGCGGCGGATATTTTGGATAAAGTGCTGGGCTGCCCGCACTTTCAAACTGCGGTATTTATGTTCCAAAAAGAGCAGGCCCAGCGTATCCGGGCCCGCGCGTGCGAAGAGGGGTATGGCCCCTTATCCGTTTTTAGCCAACTGCGCGCGCAGATTAGCCCCATTTGCAAGGCGGGGCGCGGATGCTTTAATCCGCCGCCCAAGGTGGAAAGTATGGTGCTGGCGTTTATGCGCCCGGGCACACGGTTGGTTCCCGCCGAAAAATGGCCGTCCTTTAAAAAATTGGTTAGCGTGGCCTTTTTGCACAAGCGCAAAACTTTGTTTAATTCCTGGTCGCTGGCCGGATACGATAAACAAAAAATAACGGACGTGTTAGCCGTCTGTAAGGTTAAACCAACTGCGCGGCCGGAGGAAATTCCGCCCGCCAAATATGTGGAGTTGTGGCAAAAACTTTGCTGTTAAATAAAAAATATCCCGTGATTATCGGGATATTTTTTCGTCAGATAAGCGGTATTCCAAAATCTTTTCGCGGGGGAAAAACGGGCGGACTAGGTTTAGCCCTAACTTTTCTATGGCCGCATTAATGAGGGCGGTTTCGTTGCTTTCCGCGGGTGTGTAAAACCGGCCCGCTTGCAACAAGGCGTCCAATGGGGCCAGCCCGATGAGTTCGCTCCCGGTTACGGATAGCCCCCGTTTTTCGGCCTCGCGCTTGCACGCTTCAAATACGTCTGCCATACCTGTTTGTTTAAAGTTTGTTAAGTTGAAGGATACCTGTGCGGCCTGATAGCCGGGCATCAGCCAGCCGATGGCCTTGACGGCCTGTAAGCCGCCGTTTTTTTCGCGCAAGCACGCGGCGATTTGTTTGGACGGGGCCACATTTGTCGTGTTTAACGAAACATTGTACGCCAGTAAAAAGTTGCGCGCCCCGATAACGCTCGCGCCCGTTTTGGCGACACGTTCGGTAAAATCCGCCGGGCCTAAATCGGGGGGAAGTTCACGTAGTTTGGCGGGTAAACTTTCGTATTCTCCGTGCCTTAAATAGGCTAAATTTTTCCGCTCGGGCGTGCTTGCGTTCTCCTCGTAAAAATATACGGGGATATTTAAGCCGGCTACCTGCTGCCCTAGTTTGCGTGCCTCGGCCGCGGCTTCCTGTAAGGTCATTTGAGCGATTGGCACAAAAGGGCACACATCCACCGCGCCTAAGCGCGGGTGTGCGCCGTGGTGCGTGCGCATATCCAGTAAATCGCAAGCGGCTTCAAAAAGTGCAAGCGCGCTTTTGCGCACCTCGCCCGGTTCGCCTGCCAGAGTCAGCACGGTGCGGTTGGCGTCTTTGTTGGCTTCCACATTTAGCACCTTGGCGCGCGAAGCGGCAGCCACCCGGCGGATGATAGCGTTTATCACGTCCGGGCGTTGGCCCTCGGAAAAGTTTGGCACGGCTTCCATTAATTTCATAAAATAATTATACTCCTTTTGCGCCGCCAAAAAAATATTTAAGAATATTTGCACCATTTTTCCTAATTTATAGTATAATAGTTGTAGGTACTTATTAAGTTTAAGTACCCGTAAATTATAAAAGGAAGTAACAAGTAAAATGCCTAAAGGAAAAGTTAAATGGTTTAACGACCAGAAAGGTTACGGCTTCGTAACCCCCGAAGATGGTTCTAAAGATCTCTTTGTACACTATCAGGAAATCCAGGGCGACGGTTTCAAAACCTTGGCCGAAGGTCAAGAAGTTGAATTCGAAGTCGTAGAATCTGAAAAAGGCCCGAAAGCCGTTAAAGTCGTCAAACTGTAATTTTTTGAAGGACTTTATAAACCCCGTGGCCGTAAGGCGACGGGGTTTTTTGCTGTTTGTTTGCGGAGTGTGAAATAAATGAAAAAGACGTATGCGCAGGCTTCTCTTAGCGAGTTGTGGTACTTATCTTACCCACTCATCGTAACAATGGCCGCGCAGGTAATTATGCAATTTGCGGACCGGATGTTTTTGTCCTGGTATTCGCACGAGGCCTTGGCCGCTTGTGTGCCCGCGGGCGTACTGGCGATGACGTTTTCCTCTATGTTTATGGGCCTTGCCAGTTATACAAGCGTGTTTATCTCGCAGTATTACGCCAAAAAGAAATATGCCTCGGTTACTATATCCTTATGGCAGGGGATTTTGCTGGCGGTGTTGTCGTCCGTGTTACTGGCTGCCTTAACTCCTGCCGGCGTGGGGCTCATAAACTCCTTTGGGCACGATATGTCCGTGCGCGTATTGGAAATTAAATATTTTAGTTTGTTAAACTTGTTCGCCGGGCTGACGGTGATTAACAGCGCGCTGGCCAGTTTTTTTAGTGGACGCGGCAAAACCAAGGTGCCGATGTGGACTTCGCTCGTGGGGAATATCGTCAACATCGTGCTGGACTATATTATGATTTTCGGCAAGTTGGGTTTCCCGGAAATGGGTATTATGGGCGCGGCGTGGGCGACGATTATCGGCTGCGGCGCAATGACGCTTATTTACGCTACGCTTATTTGCGCGGGCAAGATTCGCCGCGAATTTAAGATAACGCGCTTGGCCGGGTTTTATAAGCCTGTGTTTGCGCGCTTAGTGCGCTTTGGCCTGCCCAATGGGTTCGGCTTTTTAATGGACATTTTATCCTTTACGCTGTTTACGTTTATGGTGGGCAGTATTGATGTGCTGTCCTTGGAAGCGAGCAATATCGTAATGTCTATGCAGCCCGTGGTGTTTATGGTGATTTTGGGGCTGGGGATGGGTATCCAAATTTTGGCGAGCAAATACCAAGGTTTAAAACGCCCGGATTTGACGTTAAAGGTGCTTAAAAACGCGTGCAAATTGGGTTATCTGTATGCGGGCACGGTGGGGGTGCTGTTCTTCTTTTTCGCCCCGTTCTTTGTTGGTTTATTTGTTCCGGCGGGCTCGCCCAATGCGGCGGAAATTGCCGCTAAAACCTATCCGCTTATGAAACTAGTGAGTTGCTTTGTTCTGTTTGACGCCACTTATCTTATTTTCGGTGAAACCCTGCGCGGGGCGGGCGATACCAAGTTCTATATGCTGGTAATGCTCTTTTGCGCGTGGGGACTGCTTATCCCCGGGACGTGGCTGATTGTGTATAAGTTGCAGTTGTCCGTGTTCTGGGTGTGGAGTTGGCTGACGTTTTACGCCGCGCTGACGGCTGTGCTGATGGTGTGGCGCGTGTGGCTAGGCAAATGGAAAACGATTAGCGTAACTGGAAATTAGGCTTACTTTGTGTTGGAAAAACGTAAACGCCCCGGGTTTTTGCCCGGGGCGTTTTTGCTTTTATTAAAAAAAGAGGTCATCCTGAATTGCCACCCTTACCGCTAGGCGGCACCCCGTAAAGTTTCTGTACGGGGTCCATTAATAGGGTTCAGAATATACCTTATGGGTTGTTTGCTGTGTCGGTATTTAACAAAGTCATTCTGGAAGGTTTCTGTCCAGAATCTGTTGTTTTCCTCTTTTTGAGTAACGCCAGATCCTGGACTACAACTTTCCAGGATGACGACTAGACAATGTCGTTTTTGTCGTTGTTATTTCGCTGTTTACTGTAAAGGGGTTGTTTCGTTTTTTTTTTTTTGTTAAAATTTTGATAAATTGCGGTGGATGTACCCGGATGTATCCGCTGTATAAAAACGCGTATAAAAGGCCGTTTTGCTCAAATATAAAGGCCTAAACAAGGAGAAAAAATGAAAGGATTTAACAAATTTTGGCGTTTTTTGCCGTCATCCCCGAAGGT
>ERZ808240.337-NODE-337-length-63254-cov-6.066346_pt1 | contig 63254 bp, 46 predicted proteins | sample MGYA00521084_ERZ808240 | MGnify/ENA primary metagenome ERZ808240 (study PRJEB31516, sample SAMN03275571) | gut metagenome | biome: mammalia-associated habitat; material: feces | host: Papio cynocephalus | place: Kenya | collected 2012-08-06 ...
ACGAATCGGCCGTGCTCAAGTCCGTGATGGACGTGTCGTAGATAAACGAGCTGTCAGGCAGCTGCGTCACGTCGACGGCGTTTGACCCGTCCGCCGGCTCGTCGCCCCACGCAACCCGCGGGGCAGCAGCCGAAACAGCCAACGCGCACGCAAGCACGCACGCGAACACGCCCGCCAAAGGCGACATTCGGAGCGCCCCTCTACCACCTCGCGCACTCTGCAGCGGCGTCCTCATGAGCGCCTCACCAACCTGCGCGGGTCAAGCGACACGACAACCTCCACAATCAACGCGATAAGCGTCAAAAATTCCAGACGGCCGGCCCACATTTCCAGCATGTACAGCAACTCAAGCGACACCGGCATGCCCTGCTGGCACAAACCAGACGAAATGCCGCCGTTCGACGCCATGGCAACCGACTCGAAAATGGCCTGCGTGGCTTCATACCCATGCGCGATACCTGCCAGCGCACCTACCGCGTAGGTGACCACATACAGCACGAACACCGTCATGGCCTCCTTCACCACCTCGGGCGACAGGATGCGTCTGCCCAGGTGGTTGTATGAAACCACCACGCGCGCCGAATCGGGTGCCAGCGTTTCTTTCACCGTTGCAACCAGCGATTTGATGATCAGGCCCACGCGGCTGAACTTAATGCCACCCGACGTTGAACCCGCGCCGCCGCCAACGGCCATAAGCACCGCAAGCACCAAAAACGCGCCCGAGGTAAGCGACGTGGTCAGCTGGTTGGTGGTGATGTTCTGGAAACCCGTGGTGGAAAACGCCGCCACAATCATGAACACGCCGCGGCGCAGCATGGTTGCCAGGTTCGAAAAATCTGACGCAGCAGAAATGGACGCGGCAAACACCAAGGTCATCACCGCAATCCAGATGAACATGGTGCGAATTTCCATGTCGCGGAAATATACGTTTAGGTGGCCTTTCCACAGCTCGGAATGCAGCACGAAGTTCACGCTGCCGATAATCATAAGCAGCATGAGCACCACCTCGATGGGGAACGAGTGGTAGTACAAAATGGATGTGCTCATGGGCGTGAAGCCACCCGTGCAGAAGCTGGAAATGGCAAGCCACAGGCCGTTGAGCACGGCGCGCGGCGCCTCCATGCCCACAAACGCGCACATCACGGCCAGCACCGCCGTGGCAACCAGGATAAATCCCAGCGACAACTTAGCGATGAACTGGGCCGTTTGCACCACGTTGGGAACCACGTGCTCGCTGCGGCCTTCGGACACGAACAGGCTGGCTCCGCTTGAACGCTTGCCGAACAGGCCAAACGACAGCGCAACCACAACCAGGCCCAAGCCGCCCAACAAAATCATGGTGAAGCGCCACATGCTGTCGGCGTACGACAAGTGGTCAAGGTCGGAAATGATGCTAGCGCCAGTGGTGGTAATGCCCGACACGCCGTCGAACATGGCGTCAAGGAACGTGTCGTAGTGACCCGACAGGTACAGTGGGATGGTTGCCATGAACGCCAGCACAATCCACGCCAGGCCCGTAACCACCATGGCCTGCTGGCGGTTCAAGCGCCCGGGTTCAATGCGCATGAAACGCAGCGCCGAGCCCACGATAAGCGACAAGCCGATGGAAAGCAGATAATGACTTGCAGGAACCCATTCCTGGAAGATGATGGCCGTAACCAGCGGAGCGACCAACGCCACCGACGAGAACAAAACCAGCATGCCAAGGTAATGACCGATAACCCTGATGTCGTACCATGTGAAACGCTGCCACATTGCAGTGCCTACCCCTGCCGTTTCGCCTGGTAGATGCGCAGATGCATGCTCATCCCATCACGAACCTAACAACAATCATGATGGCCCACAACCCCAGCAGGAAGCACACGCAGCTTAGCACCACCACGGTGAAGCTGATAAGCGGCGTTTCGATCATCTGGAATATGTCGCGCAAATTCTTCTGCATAACACCCGTATGATAGCGCAAATTAGTTGCGTTTACTTGCCGGTAAACGCAAACACCCGACGTTACGAGGCTCTTCTCTACATGCGAATCTTTGTTTTCACTATGAGTCAAAACCAGCTCGGTATGTTTGACTCACCCGCAGATAGCACCAAAGTCAGCGAAGGGCCCTGTGGTGTGTCGTATTCGGCTGAAGCAAGCGAGCATTGGCCTTCGGGCCATGCTCGCGCAGCTGAAGTCGAAGACGGCGTGCCACAGGGCCCCGCAGCGTCGAGTCAATCCGGCTGCCGGTAGGCAGCCGGACCCAATTACGCCATCAGCTTGGTGACTGCGTTTGCGTAGGCTACCGGGTCGGCGATGGGCATGCCTTCCACGATAAGTGCCTGGTTGTACAGAATGTCGGTGTACAGGTTCACCTTGTCGGCGTCGCCCGCTTCCTGAGCAGCCTGCATCACGCCGAACACCGGGTGCTTCGCGTTCAGCTCAAGCACGCGCTGCGACTTCACTTCGCCCATGCCCTCGGGCATCTGCGACATGAGGCGCTCCATCTCCAGCGATACGGGGCCTTCGGTGGTAACAGCCGACGGCGCATCGGTCAGGCGCGTGGACACGGCAACCTTCGTCACCGCATCGCCTAAGTGCTCCTTCATAGCCTTGAGCAGGCCTTCGTTGGTCTTTTCGGCCTCTTCGGCTTCCTTCTTCTCGTCCTCGGTGGCAAAGTCCAGGTCGCCGGAGGCAACGTTTTTCAGCTCCTTCGGGCCGGTGCCCTCAATATCCTTGCCCTCGGCGTCCTTCTCGGCCTCGGGGCCGTAGTTCATCATGGCCTGGAAGCAGAACTCGTCGACGTCCTTCGTGCACAGCAGCACATCGTAACCCTTGGCCAGCACGGTGTTCACAATAGGCAGCTTGGCCAGGCGTTCGGTGCTGTCGCCCGCGGCGTAGTAGATGGACTTCTGGTCGGCGGGCATGGCCTCAAGGTACTCGTCAAGCGTTACCAGCTTCTGCTGCTTGGCGCTGTAGAACAGAAGCAGGCCGCCCAGTTCCTCTTTCAGCATGCCGTAGCTGGTGTAGATGCCGTACTCCAGGCCGCGACCGAAGTTCTCGAAGAACTTCTCGTAGCCGGCGCGGTCGTTTTTCAGCATCTTCTTCAGTTCGCTGGTGATCTTCTTCTCCACCTTGCGGGCGATGGCGTGGAGCTGGTTGTTGTGCTGCAGCGTTTCACGCGAGATGTTCAGCGTAAGGTCCTGCGAGTCCACAACGCCGCGCACGAAGTTGTAGTGGTCGGGCAGCAGGTCCTCGCACTTTTCCATGATCAGCACGTTGGAGCTGTACAGTTCCAGGCCCTTCTTGTAGTCCTTGCTGTACAGGTCGTACGGCGCACGGCCAGGGATGAACAGCAGCGCGTCGTAGGACAGCGCGCCCTCGGCGTGGATGGAGAACGTGGCGGCCGGATCGGTGAAGTCGTGGAAGGTCTGCTTATAGAACTCGTTGTATTCTTCTTGCTTCACGTCGGACTTGCCGCGCTTCCAAATGGGCACCATGGAGTTGATGGTTTCCACCTCGGTGTACTGCTCGTATTCGGGCTTGTAGTCGTCGCCGGCGTCCTCGGGCTTGGGCTTCTGGCGGCTCTTGGAAACTTCCATGCGCACGGGGTAACGCACGTAGTTGCTGTAGCGTTTGATCAGGTCTTTCAAGCCGTATTCGCTGAGGAACTGATCATAGTTCTCCTCGTCGGTGTTGTCCTTCAAGGTCAGGATGATGTCGGTGCCGTTTGATTCGCGCTCGGCCGCTTCGATGGTGTAGCCCTCGATGCCGTCAGACTCCCAGGCCCAGGCCTCGTCGCTGCCGTAGGCCTTCGACACCACGCGCACGGACTTGGCCACCATGAACGCGCTGTAGAAGCCCACGCCGAACTGTCCGATGATGTCCACGTCGTCGCCCTGCTGCTCGGCGTTTTCCTGCTTGAACGCCATGGAATCGGAGTGTGCGATGGTGCCCAGGTTGCGGTCGAGGTCCTCCTGCGTCATGCCGATGCCGTTATCGGACACGGTGATGGTGCGAGCGTCCTTGTCGAAGGCAACATCGATGCCGAGCTGGTCTTTCGTCAGCTGGACACTGGAATCGGTAAGGCTTTTGAAGTACAGCTTGTCAACGGCGTCCGACGCGTTGGAAATAAGCTCGCGCAGGAAGATTTCGCGGTTGGTGTAAATGGAGTTGATCATCAGGTCGAGCAGCTTTTTGCTCTCTGTTTTGAACTTGCGCATGTGCGGCGCTTCCTTTCCGTTTGTGCTTGGTGCCGCGGGACTGGCGCGCGCAAGCGTTTCACTGGCGAACGGGACACGCGTGTTTGGCGCGTTGCCGCAAGCTGGTGGCGCGGCGGCCCGAGTGGGCGTGCGGCGCAACAGCGTTCGCGAACGAAACGCCCCGCAGCGATGCGGGGCGCGTTAGCAGTCTCACAGCTAGAGTGCTAAATTCGATTGTAGTCTGGCACTCTAAGGTGTCAAGTGACAGAAAGGTGACAGAGAAAACCTACTCGGAAATTTCAACGTCTTCGTATTCGATTTCGCGGTTGTCGCGCAGCCAGTCGAACACGCCGTCTACGTCCGTGGCCACCACCAGGTTGCTTTGGCACGCCCGGAAATCGTGCGTGACCAGGAAATCCGCCTTGATGTCAACGGCGGCGTTCAGCATGAGCTGTCGCATGGGGTTTTCGCAGTTTGCGGCGAACACGCGGTCTATTTCCGTGTCGCCCACGTTTTGCACGCGCACGAACGTGCGCAGCCCGCGCAGGCGCTCTAAGGCGCGCGGCATTTCGGCGGGGTTGCCGCCGTCGGACAAGCGATACGCCAGCTCCATCATATGCAGCGACGTTGTCCACAAGTCGAACTCGCCTACGCGGCCTGCAATGATAAGCAAGCGCGTGGGGCGATAGTAAGGTTCGCGTTCATGCAGGAAGTCGAGCAGCACTTCGGTATCAAGAAGCATACGTGCTTCGGCCATGGCTACTTCACCTCCTGCGCAGATGCGGCGGTTGCGCCCGTTGGCGCGGGGCGCGAACCGCTAGCCGGCGCGGTGCCGGCGCTAGCTGCAGGGCTTTGGAGGGCGCGGGTGTCCGGGGCCTTCTTTTCGGAAAGCGCGTCCACAAACTCGGCGGCGCGGAACCACGCTTCCTCGTCCTCGGCAACTACGTTGCCCGTAAGAAACGATGCGTCGCCTTTCATGATGAGGCCATCGTACATAAGGTTGATAGCCTGAGAAGCGGTAAGACCCTCGCGGTGCAGGATAAGCCCGCCGCGGCGTTTTTTGCCAGGCGCCATGCGCCCGGTAACCATTGCCTCGCCCATTGCAGCCTCCTTTTACCAGCGGCGCGCCGGATTTTCCTGGCGCGCCTTTTGTGAGTGCGTGGTTCTCAACAGTGTACAACATTTTATGTACAACGTCAAGCGGGCAAAGCATATTTCTTGGTGAAATTCGCCATATTTTTCTGCTTTTATCTGCGAATATGATCAAATGACACGGCAGCGCAAGGAAGGTTTTGCAACCATGCAAAACCTTCCTCAGCTAGCAAAATTGTTGTTATTGCGCGTGGATTGCTATTGCTGCCGCTTATATTCCTAATTCCCTATAGGTTTTATGCTTGCCGCACGTTGCTCATGTGCGCCCCACCAGAGTTTGCTACCATAGAACGCCAGACACGTTGCTGGGCGCACTTGCGCCCGTGCTTGTATACGTTATTGCGAAAGGCGGTCGGGAATGCCCGGTTTGAAGTTCTCCATCATGGGCGACTCCATCAGCACGTTTGAGGGCTGCACCCCCGACGGCTACACCCTGTTCTACAACGATGAACGCCTGGAGAAATCAGGCGTCATCACCTCGCACGACACGTGGTGGTGGCATGTTGCCCATGCGTTAGGCGGCGAGATTTTAGCCGACGACGCATGGTCGGGCAGCATGGTTGACGGCGCCGGCTTCCCCGCCGCGCGCAGCCCCGAACGGGCGGCAGCGCTTTTAGGGCCTCATGGCGAAACCCCCAACGTGGTTATCACGTTTATCGGCATCAACGATTTCGGCTGGGGCGGAGCGGCGGCGCAAGCAGCCGGGCGCAGCCACGCCATGCCGAAGTGCATCGATCCGGCTGCCGTGCCCGAGCAGGTTGCCGGCGCCGCGCCCGCCGACGCCGCCGAGCAATTCGGCGCAGCATATCGCGCCATGCTGCGCAACATTCACCAGATAGCACCCGATGCCCTGGTGTATTGCGTCACGCTACTGCCCGGGCGCACGCACGGCGTTGACCACCCGGAGTTCACGTATCGCTTGCGCGGCATTCACCTGGACGAATACAACCGAGCCATCCGCGAAGCAGCCGAAGCCGAAGACTGCCGCGTGGCCGATGTGCGCGCGTTTGGCCGCGACTACGATTCTCTTGAGGGCACGCACCCCACCAGCCTTGGCATGTGCCAATTCGCCAGCATGGTAGTGCGTGCCATGCAGATTGCCGACGAAGACGCCGCCGCACAAGCCGAGGCGGTCGGAGCCGGCATGGTTGACGGAGCTACGTTCAACACCGAGCCTGACGTGACCAACCCCGCGCTTGACCTGGTGAATTTCCGCAATGCTCCCGAAAGCGCCGAGCTATGCGACAAACCCAGCTGCATAGGCTGCCCCCACGCCGCGGCCACCGGCAACCAATGGCTCTGCAGGTGTTTGAAGTAACCGCGCATCAAGGCGCTAGACGCAAAACGGCCCCCGAGCTCAAGCGAGTTCGGGGGCCGTTGACTGTAAGGGCTTCGCCTTTTCGACCGATCGGTTACTTCACCAGCTGAATCTTCTCGATGTCGTCGCGGCTGGTTTCGCGGTAGAGCACTACGCGCTTGCCGATAACCTGCACCAGCTCGGCACCGGTTTCGTCGGCGATTTCATAGCCCGCCTGAGCAGCCTCTTTACCGGTTTCGCATAGCACGCTTACTTTGATAAGCTCGTGCGCTTCCAGGTCTTCCTCCACCTGGTTCAGCACGCTTTCGGTCACGCCCTCTTTGCCAACGGTAACGCAGGGCTTCAAGTTGTTCGCCATGCTGCGCAGCTGACGAACCTGCTTGCCGGTGATTGCCATAAGTGATGCTCATTTCTCTTCGTTGCGTATGCAAAACGATGCGCAAGCGGACAGCCGCCTGCGCATCTCATTTCCAATCGGTACGCCCATTCTACACGGTCAGCAGGGAAAACAAGCCGCAAACCCGCAAGACCGCCCCCGCATTCATCGTTCCTTCAACGCCCATTGCCGCCATTTGGCAACTTACGATGTCACGAACTCGCTTGTGTTTGCGTTTTAATTCGCTCATGCAGAGTAGCGACTTCGGTATCAATTACATTTCCCCAGGTCAGAAACCTGCCGATATCCGAGGTATTTCGGCGTTTCGCAGCAAAACGCAAACACGAGCGAGTTCGTGACATCATCCCCAAAGAATACCGAAAAACGACCATCGCCGTTATCGGATTGCACTGATTTGCGCTGCTGGAGGCGCATAAAAGCGCCTATATCCGTTAGAAACCGCTAGCGCTTCGCACGGCGCTTCACGGCTGCTCGCGCATATGCGAACGCCAGCACGCAGCCCACTGCGGCGATGCACGCGGCAACCACCATGGCCATTGCGAAGCCTTGCGCCATTGCGTGCCCCGCGTCCACACCCGCCGCCATAGCGCCCGCTTGCGCTGTAGACAGGATACCTGTGTACAGCGAAGGCCCAATACAAGCTGCCACCTGCACAAACGTCGTGGAAAGCGCTACACCGAACGGATTCATCTCGGGCGGCAGCGTGCGCAAGCCCGCCGTTTGCGACGGCGAGAACACAAAGCCCGTACCGCCCATAACCAGCAACGCCGCTACAAACACCACTGGCAGCGACAGCGTGGGAGCCAACGCAGCCATCAGAGCAAAGCCCACCGCAACGGCCGCAAACCCCGCCGGCAGCAGCGGCCACTCGCCGCGCGCGTCCATAATGCGACCACCCAAAAGCGTAGTGCCTGCATTAGCCAGCACCGGTACCAGCATAACCATGCCAGCCGCGAATGCCGTGAGCCCCGTGCCGCCTTCAAGGTACAACGGCAGCAAAACGCTGCAGCTAAAACTTCCCATCATGGCAACGGTGGTCAGCGCCACCGACGGCCAGAACGCACGGCTTTTCATAGGCGTCAGGTCGATAAGCGGGTGCTCGCAGCGCAGCTGGCGCAGCACGAACAGCACCGCCGTTACCACCGCAATCACAAGCGAGCCAGCAGCAAGCGGCACATCGATGGTCAGCTCAACAAGGCCCAAGCTCAGCGCACTCAAGAACACCGCCGAAAGCAACACGGAAGGAACATCCAGATGAGCAGGCGAAAAGCCCAGGTTTTTCACCGCGAACACGGCCAGCGCGGCAAGCACCGCCATGGCCAGCAGCGGTACCGCAAACACGCTATGCCAGCCAAACGAGGTAACCAGCGCGCCGCACACCACCGGGCCAAGCGCCGGGCCGAACGTGATCATACAACCGCCAATGGACATGAACGTGCCCAACTTTTGCTTCGGAGCAACAATCAGCACCGTATTCATCATAAGCGGGATGAAAATGCCCGAGCCAACGGCCTGCACCAAACGTGCCACCATAAGCACCTCGAAGCTCGGTGCGAGCAAGCCCATGGCCGAACCCACAAGCGTAAACGCTGTAGCCGCAAAATACAGCGGACGCAGTTTGAAGCGTCGGTACAAAAACGCCATACACATAACCATAACGGTGGCCACAATCATATACCCCGTAACCAACCATTGCGCTGCAACCGAATTGATGCCGTAGTCGCTCATGACAGACACAAGCGCCATGTTCATCAAGTTCTCGTTGAAGCCCGCCAAAAACGCGCTGGCGTATAGAACAACCAGTAGCATGACCAGCGATTTTCCTTGCATTCCGCGTCCTTTCACACGTTAACCGGTCAACCGAAACGCAAAGCGGCACAAAAGGGCGGCTCAGAAAAGATTGGCAGGCCCGGCAAGCGAACCGCACCAACCCGCAGGAGCCCGCTAAAAACCAGCGAGTCGAACCAACCGGTTCCTTTTGACCCATCCGACGGTGGGGCGCAAGTCGCGCAAAACCGCTCGACAGCCGCATTACTTGCATTTCAATTGTTGTATGGGACCTCGGCAAACTGGCGCGTGCGGCGCAGAAGCGCGAATGCACGGCTTTTAAGAGCACGCTTACTCGTGGTACGGTTTTGCATTGTAGCAACCCCGCCGACCTGCCGGCAAACACCTTCACGAAAACGCAAAAAGCCCCAAGCCGCAGGGGTCGACGGCTTGGGGCTATCACCCGCGCTCTTGGTATTCGCGGGTATAGCGCCGCATGTTGGAGGAGGGGGTGCCCAACACGCGGCAAGATGACAGCGCGCCCTCCTGCGAAGAGGATGCAGCGGAGGGCGCTTGCCTTTCGAAATATCTGTTTTCAACCAGCCGCTTCGCGCAGCGTGAGAGCCAGCAAAGCGAAACTACCTGCCATGTTGACCCGCCGTGCAAATCCCCGAATCACAAACGAATCGGAGCGGCACCGTCGGCGAATTGAGTCCTCAACATAGCTGTCAAGCACAAAAGTTAGTGAGTCAAAACTAGCCCGGTATCTTTTGGCCTACTTCTCGTTGGCGGCTAGTTTTACGGCTTCGCCGCGCTTGGCTACCACCGGCATGGTGATGGCGTTGGCCGGACAGGCGTCCACGCAGGCGTGGCAGCGCGTGCAGTCGGCCAGCGTGCGCTCGCCGTAGGCGGGGTGGCGCAGGTTGATGTCTGCCTCGCACACCATGGCGCAGCGGCTGCACGGCGTGCCCTTGGAAGTTTCCAGGCACTTCGCGTCGTCGATGGTGGGCTTGAACGTGCGGCTAAAGCGGCTCATCAGGTTCATCAGGCCCGCCATGGGGCAGAATCGCGTGCACCACTTGCGCAGAAACACCAGCTCGATGATCAGCATCAGCGGAATCAAAATCACCGCCACGGTCATGTCGGCGTTGGCGAACAGGCGCCAGAACACCAGCACGGTGGCAAACGTCAGGCCGATGGGGCACACCAGGCAAAACACCGGGAACCCGAAGATGGCCGTGGACAGCAGCGCGCCGCCGAGCACGTAATGGCGCGAGTCGAGCTTCTGACGCTGCTGCTTGCATGCGCTGCAGCTACTGCAGTTGCCGCCCTTGCCGCCGCAGCCCAGCTCAAGCTTGGCAATATCAAGCGCCTCGTCGTGTTTTACCTGCTCAAGCTGCTTGCGCTTCTTCGGCGAACGAAAAAATGCGCGCACCTTGTCCAGCACAGGCACAGGGCAGATCCAGCCGCAGAACGCGCGGCCGAACACGAACACCAAAAGCGCCATGATGACGATGCTGAACACTGCACGCGGCACCATGGTTTTCGTAGCCAGCATGGTGGTGAAGGCGCCAAGTGGGCACAGTGCGCTGAACGCGTCCCAGCCGAAGCCGGACAGCGTGCCCATGTTGATGCCGGCCACCAAGCACACAGCCAGGATGCAGAACACGGCGGCGGCCACGATGGTGCGAATCTTACTCAGTTTCATGACAACCCCCTACAGCGAAGACGCAGGTCGAACAACAATAGCGCGCTCGGTAGCGCCCGCAACGATGGAACCTTGCTGCAGCGACACGCACACGCTTTCGCAGGCACCACATCCAACGCACTTCTCGTTGATCACATACGGGCGCGGGCTGTAACCGTTGCCATCAAGCTGAATGGCATCGTAGCCGGCATCGCGGCAGGCGTCGAAGCAGAAGTGACAGCCCGTGTCGCGAAACGCCAGGCACGTCTTCTGGTCGATCTCGGCCAGGCCGATGATGGTGGTGTGCGCATCGGCGCCAGCGGGAAGCTGCAGCGCCTCGGTGGGACAGCTACGTACGCACAGCGGCACGCCACCGTTTTCCTCGGCGCAAAAGTCGCAATAGTCCGTGCTGAAATCCAGCTGCGGGCTGCGCATACCCAACAAGCCGTCTTCAATCTTGGCCGGCTTGATAACGTGGCGCGGGCACGCCTCGTAGCATTTTTCGCAGCGAATACAGGCGCTCACCAGGTGCGCCTCGTCTTGACCTCCTGGCGGGCGGTTCAGCGGCACATGGCCCGCATAGCGCAGTGCACCGAGGCCCAGCAGGGCTGCGGTGCTGCCAACGCCGATAAGCAGCGAACGACGCGAAACGCTCATGGGCTCCTTCGCCCGCTTCGCCGAAGGTTGCGCGGGGGCGGCGGCATCAACCTGCGCAGCCGCTTCGTCCTCCCTTTTCTCTTCGCTCATGAAGACCCCTCTTCTCGTCTTGTGTTCCTCTATAACGCACGAAAAGGCGTATATGAGGGGGCTTCCGTTGCCGAAAGCGGGGCGGTTACGTAAAGCCCCCTCCAACACGCTTTTTCAATCTGCAAGCTGGCGTTTTGCCATCTTGCCCGCAAGGCCGACCGACCAGAATCGGCCCTACGCTTCAGGCGCGGCCCGGTGCCTGCGCGCCCAAACCGCCGCCTTTCGGGGCCGGCCGAGCGCCGGCCCCTTCAAGCTGCAAGGCAACTGGCAACTGCCCGCCTTGCAGCAACCTTCCTAGAACAGTGCGAAGATGTGCATCGCGGCTGCGTAGAGAAGCACGCGCCAGATGATGCCGCCGATGATGCAGCACACGCCTGCGCCACCTGCGTAAACAGCCAGCTGCTGACCGTCTTTCGCCTTGCCAAGCCACGTGATGACCGCGGGAACCACCGCGCCCACGACGATGGCGCCCAGCCAGAACACGAGCGCGTTGCCGCCAGCAAGCAGGCTGCCAACGATGCCGGCACGGTCGACCATGGCCACGTCAGGCAGCGTCGGGTCGAAGTAGTACGTGATGTCGGCGGAGTACAGGCCCGCAGAGCCGTTGATCACGAACGCGTACACCAGCGTAACAACCAGCTGAGCCACAGCGCCGACCAGCGCGGTCTTCACCATGAAGTCGCGCGCCTCGACATCACCGGTCACGCCAGCGATCACCAGCGCGGCCAGGCCGCCCATGAAAATCGTGTTCGTCAGGTAGTACACGATCAGAAGCGGGGTGTCCCACGTGGGCAGCGACGGCATCAGGTAGGAGTCGCCGGTGACCATGGGAAGCGCCAGGCCAACGATGATGGCCAGCACGCCAGCCCACTTCGGAGCGGTGCCGTCCTCGGCGCGGCGAGCAAACAGGAAGAACAGCACGATGGCGATGAACTCGATGACGCAGCCCCACAGCTCAAGGGTGATGCCGGACACGCCATAGCCGTTGCCGGCAAGCAGCGCGCCGAACGCGTTGAAGATGCGCTCCCAGTGCTGCAGGTGCATGAACACGCAGATGCCGCCGACTACCAGGGTCACCAGCGCGGCAACGAACGCCACGTTCTGCATCTTCTTGCCCTTACCAAGCACGGTGAGCAAGCCCTGAGCAGCCAAGATGCCGCCCGACAAGCACAGGAAGAAGGTGAAGAGAATTAGAGGCCATTCCGGATTCATGAGTCTACTCCCTCCACTTTCGACCCTCACGGAGCAGGTACATGAGCTTGGGCTTGTTGCCTGCGTCCTTGAGATGATGGATATCGTTTTCCGTGTACGCCTCGACGTAGTCCTTCAACTTGACGCGGGTCTTCGTCATCTCGTCGTACTGGCAGCCGGGGCTGTCGGGATGCGCCGGGCCCTCGAAGTTGTCGACGCCCTTGTCAAGGTCGCCGAAGAAGCGGGCACGCGCGCCGCACTGAGCCACGCACTGCGGCAGCTCACCTTGGCTGATGCGCTGCTCGCACATGGTGCACTTCTCGACAACACGCTCCTCTTCGTTGAGGTAACGCACGCCGTAAGGGCAGGCCAGAGCGCAGAAACGGCAGCCAATGCACTTGGACTTGTCAATCTGCACGGTGCCGTCCTCGCGAATGTGGGATGCGCCCGTGGGGCACACGCGCACGCACTCGGGGTTCTTGCAGTGCTGGCACTGAACCGGAAGGAAGTACATCTCCACGTCCGGGTAATCGCCCGAGCCGCCCTCGATGGGATGCGGACCGATGCGCAGTGTCTTGATCCAGAAGTTGCCGACGTCGACGCCGTTGATCGCCTTGCAGGCAACCGTGCAGGCCAGGCAACCGGTGCAGCGGTTCAGGTCGGTGATGATCGCATAATTAGCCATGGGTTGTTACCTCCTTTCCTTATTTGTAAGAGCCGAGCTTGTCGCTCAGCGAACCTTTATTGACGTATTCGCCCAGAGCGTCGTTGCCACGCTCGCCCATGGGCAACTTGCCGGAAGCCAGGGCATCCGGAGACTGGATGGACGGCTGGCAGCCCTTCGCGTTCATGTCAGCAAAGGTCAGGTCCACCTTGGCGTCGGCCAGGCGCGGGTCGTTGGACAGCCATTCCTTCAAACGCGGGTCGTTGGCGTTGGTGATGGCGGGGTTGCCCTGCGGGTCGCACGGCACCGGGTTCTTGAACGGAGAGTTCTCAGCCGTTGCCGGGTAGATCAGCGCCGGGATACCGCGCAGCTGCGAGGCGCCGCACACCCAGCACTGGGCGTACTTGTCCATGGTGCAGTTGATGCCAACCAACTCGAAGCCGTGGCTTGCGGTGTCCATCTCGGGGTACCACCAGGCGTGGTTGGCGTTGATGGTGCCTTCCTTGATGCCGTAGTACAGGTCGGCAACCTCACGCACAGCGCCCCAAGGAGTGCGAATCCATACCCAATCGCCCTGCTCGATGCCCATGCGCGCGGCGTCCTTCGGGTTGATCTCAACACGCGGGGACGGCCACAGCTCGCGGCACCAAGGCAGCTGACGGTGCTCGGAGTGGAAGTACACAGGCTGGCGGGAACCGGTGGTCATGATGAACGCGTGGTCGTCGCCGTACTTCTGCAGGTTCTCCTTGTACTCTTCCATCAAATGATCGCCCTTGTAGTTGTCATTGATGTAGGAGTCCGTCGTGGTGATCTGGTCGGCCTGATCCTTGTGGTAGTAGCGCGGAGCCTCAACCTTGGAGTTCTTCGGCTCGAACCAGTGCGGGAACTTGTCGATGTCCGGAATCTTGCCGTCGTAGGCGGCGCGGTCCGGGCTGCAGGTTTCCGCGAACGTCTTGGTGGTGTCCGGGATGTACGTCTCGGCGATGGTGGACCACACCTCAACCTTGGCGGTCGGGGTCATGAAGCCGCACTTCTCGTCGACGGCGGCGTACAGGTTGTAGCCACCCTGCTGACGACGGTAACCCATCTCCCAGCGGCGGTACGTACCCCAACGCTCGGGATGCCACTTGCGGCAGTCGAACCAGCCTTCTTCCTGGAACTTCGCGGCGTACTCGGGGAAGTCCGGGCCGGCCACGTCGTTGATGACCTGGGCAGGCTGCTCGGCGGCTGCATAGCTCGGGAACGGCGGGATAACAGGCTCGGGCTTGTTCTCCTTGTCCTTGAACTCTTCGATGCGCCACCAGTCGGTTGCGTCCTTGAGCACGCGGTACTCCTGCTGCTCGTAGGTAACGTCGCCGCCCATCTGCACGAAGTTGTTGTAGTCCAGGTTGTTCCAGCCGTCGTAGTTCATGTCGCGGTCGTTCCAGATAACAGCCGTGCGGTCTGCCGGGATGTCGGCGCGCGTCGGGTGTTCCTTGCCGGAAACGGCCTTGGCCATTGCCAGGTGCAGGCAGATAACGGCAACCGGGTCGTAGATGCAGTCGCCCATCGGCTCAACGGTGCGCTGACCAGCACCGAACAGGCCGCCAGCGCCCTGAGACACGCGGCCGGTGTTGCACTCCAGCCAATGCAGGACGGGGATGACGATGTCGGCGCAGCCGTTGTTCGGGCAGCTCCACAGGTTGAAGTCCATCCAGAAGTCCAGGCGGGTCAGAGCCTCCCAGGCCTCAAGCAGGTTGGACTCGTTCATGAAGTCGCCGGACATGCACACGCCGCCGTGGATCTGATACGGGGTGTCGATGCCGTTGATGGAGTCCCAAATGGTTGCGGAGTCAGCCCAGCGGTTCCAGTAACGAAGCAGCGGGAAGCGCTCTGCGGAGATTTGCTTAGCGTTGCTGTCGAAGCTGGTCTTCAGGCCAGGCCATGCGCGAGAGCTCTTGTACGCGCCACCCTTGCGCTCTGCAATCCAGCGAGCCTCTTCGGCGGTAGGCACGTGGTTGCCGTAGCGCTCGGCCAGCGGGGACTTCTCGTCGATAAGGTACTGCACGAAGTTTTGGATCAGCGGAATCTGATCGTCGATGGACAGGTCGCGCGGGGTGTTGCCCAGTTCCATGGTGCCAACGCCGTTGCGGATGCCCCAGTCGTGCGGCTCGTGGTCGGTAACCTTCATGTTCGCGCGGCCGCAGCAGCCGTCAACCTCGGCCTTAGAGGAACCGCGGTTACCTGCGGGCTCGTCGGAGTTGCCGGTGATGCAGGCAATCAGCTGCAGGGCGCGGGAGTTCTGCACCGCGTGGCCCGTTTGGTCGGGAGCCAGCTGGTAGTGGATGCCGCCGTTGCCGTGCAGCGGGTTCAGGCGCGTGGTGTAGATCTTCACGGCCTCGACGATCTTCTCAGCCGGAACCTCGGTCACGCTCTCGCAGTACTCGGGCGTGTACTCGGACAGGCTGTCGGAGAAAGACTCCCAAACGGTGCCAGCCTTGATGGTGGAACCGTTCTTCAGCTTGATCTCAACGCCGCCGGGGAACAGCGCAGGGTTCTTCGGCAGGCCCATGGGGTTGGACTTCTTGCCGCCCTCGTTGCCCTCGTTCCAGTATGCATCGTAGGTCGGATCGGCCGGGTCGGCGAAGTGCGACGGATCGGGCAACCATGCATCGGCCACGATGGGCTTGTAGGGGTGCTCGATCCACGTACCGGTGGTCGGGATCTTATGCTTCTCGCCCTCCCACTGGCAGGCCTCGGCGTCCCAGTAGGTCGGCTTGTTGTTGTTCTCATCCCAGCAGATGAAGCGGCGGTAGCTGTACTTCTCGTCTGCGGGCTCCCACCACTGGCTGATCCACTCGCGGTCGACGTCGGCCTCGGTCAGGATACGGGACTCCATGTCGATGCCGCCGTTCATCTCCTGGAACCAGCCCTTCTTCGTGCGGCCGTCCTTCTCAGGATTCCACAAGAACGGGGCGTTGGTCCAGCGACGCACGAACAGGTCGTCGTAGGCTTCGTTATCGAGGATCCACTTCAGCCACGTCAGCGACAGGCACAGGTCGGTGCCAACGCGCAGCGGCAGCCACAGGTCGGCTTCCTTTCCCAGCGGCGTCATACGCGGATCGATGAGGATGTGCTTGTAAGCGCGCTGCGAGCAGTCAACAACGGTACGGTTCGTGGAGTCGTAGTTGGAGTACTCAGCTGCGGTGCCCCACTGCACGTACACCAACGGACCCTGCTCGACTTCCATCCAGGGCGAGCCGATTTCGTCGGTCAGAATGCCGGCGAAGTGACGCGGGCCCTTGCAAATCTCGTACGCCAGGTGGGCGTTGGGGGTCGGGAAGATGGACTTCAGCGTGCCGTACGGGGGCTGTGCCCACACGCGGGACGTGCCGCCCATGGCGAAGTTGGCCTCTCCGCCGTACTTCTCCACAATCTCGTTGAGCTTGGCGCCGGCTTCGTCGAACGCGTCGGCCAGGCTGATGCGCACCCAACCGGGGTCGTCCTCGCCCTTGGGGTTCGTGCGCTTCAAGCAGTAGCGCAAACGATCGGGGTGGTACAGTGCGAGCATCGACGACTGAGACTTCGCGCAGCAGTGACCACGGCTGTGAGCGTTGGATTCGTCACCCTCAACCTTGATCACCTTGTTGTCCTGGACGGTAACCCACGTACCGCATTCAACCTTGCCGCATGCACGGCAGCAAGAACGGATACGCTTGATTTCACCGGCCGTCGGATCAGCACCCTCGGCTAAAGCCGCGGAAGGCGCTGCTGCGAACCCCACGGTTGCGGCAGCACCCGCCATAGCGGACGCCTTCAGGAAGCTGCGGCGAGTCAAAGAAAGTTTCGCCATATGCCCCTCCTCTCCTTTACTTACTCGTTTACTCGTCTTCCCATTGGAGACGCGGCGCGGCGCCTGCACCTCGGCCCTGCCGCCTGCAAGGGGGGAGGGAGGAGGGTGGCGGCAAGGCCGAATGCGGCGCGGCGCGGCGTCTCCAATGGGGTGATTCGATACTACGGCGGTGGGCTTGGCGGGAATCATAAGGGTGGGATGTATGACTGCCGCCCATATCATCCTTGCGGGATGATTTTGCTCTGAACAGGGCATTTATACTTTCAGTAGCGAAGAGGAGCCAGGCGGATGACCAGGCGTTGGCCCTTTTAGGGCACCAACACCGGCGCACCGCCGCACAACGAATCGAGGGAAATGACATGGCACAACCAAGACCTTCCATGACGCTGATCCTAGACGTAGACGAGCGCATCGACTCCGAAGAGCTACGCTTGGAAGTCGGCCGCAGCTACACGTACGTGGCATCCACGCTGGTGCGCACGCACGCGGCCGCAAGCGAAAATGCGCCTGCGGAAAACACCATGCGCATGTTGGTGAAGCTGGGAACGCGCCAGTATTTGAATGCGGGCGAAGAAGGCTCCGATGATCTGTGGAACAGCGTGATGCGTGATTGGTTCCGCAACCAGTTCCGCAAAATCGGCAACCAAACGCTCATTTATAACAAGCGCCAGCGCGAGATTGACAACGGCCAAGAGCTTGCGTTCACGTGGCTTGAGATCGACCTGCAAAACGGCCAGCTGCCTGTGCGCCTGCGCATGAACGATGTGAGCAGCATCGACGAGAGCGCCGCAGATATGTTGAACGTTGTACGAGATGCGTACAACTCCGGTAAGCTGGGAGAGAAGGCGTCCGTGGCGCGCATTAGCATGCCCACCGACGAGTCGTGGGCCGCGCAGGCCGCAGCAGGTGCCGTGGCCGCAGCCGAGCGCGCAAAAGCCGAAGAGGCCGCTGCGAAGGCTGCCGAAGAGGCCGCCGAAGCCGAACGTCAGGCCGCCGAAGCCGCGGCCGATGAGGCGTTTTTGGAGTCACCCGAACTAGTTGCCGCCGAAACCGAGGACGAGACACCCGTAGACGGCGGCGGCGTTGAGCCACCCGAGCTTGTGTTCGAACTTGATGAGCCTACGTTTACCGTGGACTACAGCGCATGGACGGTAGAGTATACTGACGGCACAAGCAAGACGTTCGAAGCCTAAATGAGTCAAAAGAAGCCGGGCTGTTTCGACTCATGAACTTTTAGGCCAGCGCCGGCCGCATAGGTTAACGTTGTCGCTAACTTTTGAAAACCGCCCCGCCGCTGTGTTATGCGCAGCGGCGGTGCCACAGATAGCCGCTACTGAAGGGAGTTTTACATGATCGATACCATTGCTGCATTCGACGGTCGCCTCGCAAAGATTGAAGGCGCTGCTCGCAGTGGAAAAACGCAGGCGCTTGTTGCGCGTTGCGCCCACCTTATCCAAAACGGGCAGGCTCCCGACTCTATATTAGTAGCGGTTACGAACGCGTTCGCCGCGCAGGCTTTCCGCAACCGCCTGCGTCACGCGCTTCCCGCCAACAACGCTGGCGCTGCCGAAAACGTGCGCGTATGCACCGCGCTTGAGGCCGCCGTTGCCGTGCTTGACACCCCCGTCGCCCGCGAGGCCACCGGTCGCGTGCCGCGAATCCTCAACGACGCCGAGTACAACTTCTTCCTGGAGGATTTGAAGACCACCGGCGAGCAGCCGCGCAAGCTGCGCAGCATGTTGAACTACCTTGAGCGTAAGATGGCCAGCTACGAGATGAGCGACGGCTTTGAGGGCCGTTCCGAAACCGGCAAGCTGCTGAACTTCTCCACGCGCATCCTGAAGCTGCGCGGAGCCATGCTTTCCACCGAGGCGCCTATGCTTGCGGCAAACTACCTGAAAAGCAACGCGGGCGAAGCTGCGCGCGCGCAATTCGCCTACGTGCTGTGCGACGACTTCCAGAACATCTCGCACTCCGAGCAAACGCTGCTGTGCCTGCTTGCCGACAAGCAAATTATGGTTGCAGGCAACCCCAACGAGAAAATCTCCGCGCGCGGTGCGCACCCCTACGTTGACGGCTTCGTGAAGTTCGACGTTGTTCGCCACGACGTTGAGGTGTTCCACTTGCAGGAGTCGTTCGGAAACCCGCAGGTCATCGGCTTGGCAAACGCGCTATGCGGCGCCGGGGAAATGGATGCGGCTTACGTTTCCGACAGCGTGACCGCCATTGAGCGCGCGCCCGAGGCGGCGGGGCTGCCTGCCGGCGTGCAATCCATCAAGTGGAACACGCCCGAAGACGAGCTCAACGGCCTAACCAAGTACCTGCGCCATTTGCTGAGCAACCAGCAGGACGTGCGGGAGTCGCACACGTGCGTCGTGGTTGCGAACCGTCGCTGGGCTGTGATGGTGGAAAAGCTGCTGCGCCGCCGCGGCTTCAACGTGTCCACCGCCGGTGCCGCCGGCACGCTTTCGGGTGACCCGCGCGTTTCCTCGCGTGCGCGTGCGCTGGTGGCGTACACGAAGCTGAACCTGCTGGCCGACCCCACCGACATGACGGCGTGGCGCAGCTGGTGCGGTTTCGACAACGCGCTTACGAACTCCGACGCGTGGATGGGCCTGCAGGACTTCGCCGAAGCCGAGGGCGTTTCGCTGTACAAGGCGCTTGAGCAGGTGGGCAACGCCGGCTTCGGCGCAAAGGAGCCGTTCCTGCGCGCTCGCACACTGGCGGAAAAATGGCGTTCTGGCCAGGAGTTTATCCAGAAGAACTCAACGCGCCGCGGCTTTGGCCTTATGAAGGCAATCGACGCCGAGGGCATCAGCGAGTTTGAAGCCGTGGCCGCTGACATGCTGGGCGACGAGACGCCGGCGCGCCTGTTTGAGATGGAGCGCGCAAGCGTGACGAACCCCGCATGGACCGAGGATCCGCACGTGCTGCACATCAGCACGCTGGAAAACCTGTGCGGCACCGAATACGACAACGTGTTCGTGGTGGGCGCCATCGACGGCTTCTTCCCCGTGCGCGGCGCGTTCGAGGTGGTCAGCACCGACGGCGAGCGCAACCGCGTGATGGACGCCGAGCGCCGCGACTTCATGAGCGGCGTTGCGAAGGCCAAGCACCTGCTGGTGCTGTCGCACTTTAGCAAGTCCGAGCTTGAGCTGGCCGAACGCACGAAAATGCAGGTTGTGCGCGTGAAGAGCGAAAACGGCAAGCGCATGGCCATCGTGCGCCCCACCATGTTCCTCTCCGAGGCAGGCGACGCCGCCCCCACCACCATCGGCGGCCAAGCGCTGCTGTCGGAATACGGCCTGAACTAACCAGCGAATACCTACACGATGAAGAGGGGGTGCGGCTCATTGAGCAGCACCCCCTCTTCTGTGCACGGAAACCGAAAGCTACCCCCCTAGCTTCGCAACGGCGCGCTCCAGGCGATCGCATGCTTCCTGCACCATCGCCTTGGGGCTTGCCAGGTTCATACGCACAAAGCCGCTGCCCTCGGGGCCGAACATGGTGCCCAAGTCAAGCCACAGCTTCGCATCCTTTTCCACCAGCTGCTTGATGCCGGCGTCGTCAAGCCCCAGGCCACGGCAGTCAAGCCACGGCAGGTACGTGCTCTCAAGCGGCACCAGCGTTACACCAGGCATGCGGTCAACCGCCGCCTGTAGCACGGCGTAGTTCTCGTTCAGCACGCCTTTCAGCTCGTCAAGCCATTCTTCGCCCTGCTCATAGCATGCCTGCGTGGCCGTTACGCCGAACACGCTTGGCTCATCGTAGCCCGTGCGACCCAAGGTGCGCTTGAACGCAGCGCGCAAATCGGCGTTGGGAATGAAGATGTTCGACAGCTGCAGGCCTGCCAGGTTGAACGTTTTGCTGGGTGCCGTGCAAATGACGGCGTTGTTTGCGTAGCGCTCCCCCAACGATGCGTACGGCACGTGCTTGTAGCCGGCGCGCGCGAAATCGGCGTGAATCTCGTCGGCCACTACCACCACGTTGTGCGCCAGACAAATGTCGCCGATGCGGCGCAGTTCCTCTTCGGTCCAGGCGCGCCCAACAGGGTTGTGCGGGTTGCACAGGATGAACAGCTTCGCGCCCGTTTTCTCAAGCTGGCGTTCAAAGCCCTCGAAGTCCATGGTGTAGCGACCGTTTTCATAGATGAGCGGGCTGGTTGCCATTTTGCGGCCGTTGTCCTGAATCATCAGGCGGAACGGGTAGTACACCGGCGGCTGGATAATCACGCTGTCGCCCGGCTGCGTGAACGAGGTCACGGCCATAGCCAGGGCAAACACCACGCCCGGCGTCATCACGAACCACTCGCGCTCGGGACGCCAGCCGTGACGACGCTCGAACCAGTTTTGCACCGCCTCGTAGTAACCGTCCTGCGCCATGGTGTAGCCGTACACGCCGTGCTGCACGCGCTCGGTAAGCGCGTCGATTGCGGCGGGCACGGTTTTGAAGTCCATGTCGGCAACCCAAAGCGGCAGGTCGTCGGCCTCATGTCCGCGACGGCTCCACGCGTCCCACTTCAAGCAGCCGGTGTTACGGCGGTCGATGATGGTTTCAAAATCGTATTTCGTCATGCGATAGCTCCACTTCGTTCTGTGTTGTACTACTGCTGTTGTACGTACAGTCACATTCATCCAGCCGGGGCACCGCACCCGGTGCAGTGCCCCGGCTGCGGTCCGAGCCCGCCTAGCGGCACCCGCTTGGCCACTTGGCGGCGTTACGCCAACGCCTGCTCCAGGTCAGCCAGCAAATCTTCCACGTCCTCGATGCCCACGGACAAGCGCAGCAGGCGATCGTCGATGCCCAGCTTGTCCAGCATAGGCTTCGGAATGGAACCGTGCGTCTGAACCAACGGGTACGTTACCAGGCTTTCCGTGCCGCCTAAGCTTTCTGCGAACAAAATCAGCTTCGTGCGCTCCAGAACATCCAGGGCGCGTTGGTGCGTGTCGGTCTTGAACGAGATCATCGCGCCGAAGCCGCTGGTTTGACGCTTCGAAAGCTCGTAGTTGGGATGGTCGGGGTCACCCACATAGAACACGTCCGTGACGTGCGGGTTTGCCTTCAGCGCCGCAGCGATGCGCTTGGCGTTGCTTTCTTGTTGGCGCATGCGCACGCCCAGCGTTTTAAGGCTGCGCAGCATCAACCAGCTATCGAACGGGCTCAGCTGGTTACCCTCGCTCATGGTTGCGTTGAACAACGGCTCAAGCAGCGTGCTGTCGCGCAGCACCAAAAAGCCCGAAAGCACATCGTTATGACCGCACAAATACTTCGTGCCGCTGTAAATCACCACGTCAGCACCCAATTCGAACGGCTTTTGGAAATACATGGTCAAAAACGTGTTGTCCACGGCAAAAATCGCGTTGTGCTCATGCGCCGCCTTTGCCACGGCGGCAATGTCGGCTACCTTCATAGTGGGGTTTGTGGGCGTCTCCAAAAACACCAGCTTCGTGTTGGGCTTAAACGACGCCTCCAACACGTCGGCATCGGTCAGGTCAACGTAGTCGAACTCCAAACCGTATTGCGTGTATATGTTGCTGAACAGGCGATACGTGCCACCATACAAGTCGTCGCTCACCAGCACGTGGTCACCGGAGCGCAAAACCTTCAGCAGCGTGGTAATGGCCGCCATGCCGCTTGAAAACGCTAGCGCCTTCTTGCCGCCCTCCAACAGCGCGATAGTATTCTCCAGCTCCAAGCGCGTAGGGTTGCCACAACGCGAGTAGCAATAACCTGTCGACTGCCCCCACGCGGGATGGGCAAACGTAGCGGATTGGTACAGCGGGTAGCTGATAGCGCCCGTGCGCTCATCGATGCCCTCATAACCGCGAACCGCAATGGAATCGGCATGCCAACCGGCATGTTTCTCCTGGTCAATCCCAAGAAGTCCGTCGATTTCCTCGGCCATCGCTTCGAAACTGGAGTCGTTCATTGCGGCAGCATTCCTTTCCTGCGATATCGTTCTACAGCCGCCGGGCAAATCCCTAGCGTATTTGTAAGGTTATGTTTCCGAATGGGTAGTGTACCGGAGAACAACACGTAGTGAGTTAGAAACCAGATAGCCCAGATATACGATTTTTCGAACATCGGTTATCAGGGCAGCTCTCTCGCACCGCCCTCAATCAGCCTTTCCCGCCCCATTCGATTCAAACGGCAACCGTCAGGTGCGCCTTAAACGCCCTCGCGCCAACTCGGGCCCGCCAAACCGCGAGCTCTACTTGCGCCTGACGCACAGCCGCAATCCCTTCGTAAGGCCATTTTGACCGGTGCAAGCAAACCGTTCGCGCCGTACAATCGAAACATTCTACGAGCAAGGAGCTTTCATGGCTGTTATCGATGCGCACGCGCACATTTACCCCGACAAAATCGCTGCCGCCGCAGTTGATGCCGTTGGCGACTTTTACCAGGTCAACATGTTCGGAGACGGCACGGCAGCCGGCCTGCTTTCCGCAAAGGACCGCTCCCCCATCACGCACTTTCTAGTGCACTCCGTCGCCACCAGCGTGCATGCCGTCACGGCCATCAACAACGCAATCGCCCAAGCGTGCCAGCAGCACCCTGAGTTCATCGGCTTTGCCGCCATGCATCAGGATTTCCAGGACCCCGCAACCGAACTGCAACGCGCAGTTGACCTGGGACTTCATGGCGTAAAGCTGCATCCCGACACGCAAAAGGTGAATATGGACGACCCCCGGCTTATGGAGGTGTACGCCATTTGCGAGGAAATGGGGCTGCCCGTTGTCATCCACACCGGCGACTATCGCTACGACTACTCGCACCCACGCCGGCTGGTGAACATCCTGAAAGCCTTTCCCGACTTGGTGGTTGATGCCGCGCACTTCGGTTACTGGTCGTGCTTTGACGTGGGCTACGACATCCTGCACGAAGTTGCGCGCCACGACCGCGTGTTTTTGGACCAGTCCAGCACGCAGAAGTTCTTAGGCCCGCGTCGCACCGTCGAGCTTGCACGCATGTGGGGCACCGACCGCATCATGTTCGGCAGCGATTTTCCCATGTGGGACCCGGCGGAAGAATGCAACAAACTTATCGCCGCCGGCTTCAACGAGGACGAGCTGGAAAATATCTTGTGGCACAACGCTGAGCGCTTCTCCGGAGTGAAAGTTGACTAGGCGTTTGCAACGGGGGTTTGTGACGGGATTGTGTCTTATTCCCTAGCCCTACGGTAGGTTGAAGCTTGCCGCAAGGCTAAAGAGTATGATTTCAGCCGTTGTTTTAGGAAAAGGTTCCTTGATGGTGTCCGAAGCGACCCTTCGATTACCACCAAGGAACCTGCGACCATGAACGTCGATCCGCTCGTTGGCTGCACACTAACTGCGTTTTCGTTAGCTGTGTGGCCACGTGCGGATTTTTTATTCTCGGTCGTGGGAAAATGGAAAGAGGAATCGAATATGCCATCGGCAACCGATGCCGCGCAATGCGCATCGGCCGGCAGCTTTTCGTCTGCCGGCGAGGATCGCGCAGCGCAGCTCATGCATCGCATGGATGCAACGCAGCCAACTGCAACGTTTAAGAAAGTGATGGCGCTTACTTCGGCCGGCGTGTTCGTGGACGCCATGGACGTGTACCTGGCCGGCGGCGTGAAAAGCACACTGGTGGAAACGGGTTTTGCCACAAACGAGCAAACAGCCACGTTCTTGTCGGCGGGCTTTTTAGGCCTATTCATCGGCTCGCTTATTGCCGGGCTTATCGGCGATCTGCTTGGCCGCCGCAAAGCATTCCAGTTCAACCTGCTGCTGTTCGGCGTTGCCACCATTTTGGGCGCGTTTGCCCCGTCTATGGCGTTCATGATTGTGATGCGCTTCTTCGTTGGCCTGGGCTTAGGCTCCGAACTGGTTACCAGCTTCAGCATGATCAACGAGTTTGCGCCCGTAGCGAAGCGCGGCAAATGGTGCGCTATCGGCTCCACCATCGCGAACTGCGGCTCGCCCATCGGCATGTTCTTATGCCTGCTCTTCATTACCATGTGGAGCCCGCTGGGGCAGGAATCTTGGCGCCTGGTGTTCGCCGTTATCGGCGTGGCCGCCATCGCGGTGTGCATTGCGCGCCAGTCCATGCCTGAAAGCCCGCGTTGGCTTATCCAGCACGGCAAGCTTGACCAGGCGGACGCCCTTATCTCGCGCATCGAAGGCGAAATGCGCGCCGCTGGCATCGCGCCTGCCGAAGAAGTGGTGCGCAAGCAAGAACCCATGGATTCCGACGCTCACCTGGCACGCAACCTGTTCTTGGGCATTGTGGTTGTTATCGGCACGTCGCTGACGCAGTACACGTACACCACGTTCGGCCCGTCCATCCTGAAAAGCGTGGGGCTTGCCACGCAAACGTCGCTGCTGTCCACCACCATTACCATGCTTGCTGCACCGCTTGGCGCGCTCATCGGCGCGCTGCTCATTGAAAAGCTTGGCCGCCGCGTAGAGGTGTCCGGTGCGTTCATTTGGGTTGCGATTTTCGCATTCGCGTACGCCATGGCACTCGGTGCCGGCTCTACCGCACTTATCACCGTGCTGGGCTTCTTGATGACCATCGGCTTCTATGTGTTGAACGCCTCGGTGATCAGCGTGTATGTGGGTGAGCTGTTCTCCACGAAGTACCGCTTCCGCGGCGCCGGCATTTCGCAAGGTTCGGGCAAGGCCGTAAACGTGTTCATGCCGTTTGCGGTAACCTGGCTGCTTGCAAACCTGCAACCAAGCGTGATTTACTTCGCCATTGTGGCTGTAGCGCTGATTGCGGCCATCATCACGCTGGCCATCGGCCCGGAAACGAAGTCCCGCCGCCTGGGGTAGGGAAGGGCACGCGTTAGCACGAGCGAGTTTCGTCCTTTTGTCGCAAACTCGCTCGTGTTTGCGTTTTAACACCAGGGTGCGTAGTAGCACCTGCAAGCTGACTTACGTTTCCCCAGTTCATAGGCTCGTATGTTTTGGCGCTACTTGGCAGGTTCGCAGCAAAACACAAACAAAAGCGAGTTTGTGACACCGTACCCGCTTTGATGCACCCATCGTGCGTAATCCCCATAGGCGCAAAATGAAAGCCTCCCAGTTGGGAGGCTTTTTCATGCTACTCGTCTTCTTCTTGCTTGGGCTTGGGGGTAAGCACCAGCTTCACAGTGTCTATGCGGTGACGGTCCATATGCATAACCGTCAGCTTCGCCGTGGCCTCCTTGCCTTCCAACGTTAGACTGTCGCCTTCGGATGGGATGCGGTCAAGCACGTCCATAATCAGGCCGCCGAGCGTTTCGCAGTCCTCAGCGTCTTGCGGCACGAACCCGATAAGCTCCTCGAAGTCGCCCACAGCCATGCCGCCGTCAACCACCATGGTGTCGTCGGTCAGCTTCTTCACCGAGTCGTTGTCAGCGTGGCGATACTCGTCGTCAACATGACCCACAATCTGCTCCATGATGTCGGTCATGGTCACAATGCCTGCCGTGCCGCCGTGCTCGTCAACCACCACGGCAATCTTCGTGTTGCCTTCTTGCAGCACCTGCAGCAGCTTTGCCACGGGGATGCTCTCGGGCACCGCTTCGATGGAACGCACGGGCAAATCCTCGATAGTAGCGCCCTTGCCCATAAGATACAGGTCCTTCACGTGCACAAAGCCCACGATGCGGTCCTTCGATTCGCGGCACACGGGATAGCGCGTGAACTTGTACTGCGTGACCAGGGCCATATTCTCCTCAAGCGAGTCTTCAAGGTCGATGCACACCAGGTCGGTGCGCGGCGTCATAATAGCCTCGGCATCTTTGTCGCCCAGATCAAAGATGTTGTCCACAAATGCGTTTTGCTCGGGGTCAATCAAACCGCTTTCGGTGGATTCGTCAATGAGCAGCTTAATCTCGTCGCCCGTGTACACCTCGTGCTCATTGGCCGGGTCGTGGCCGGCCAGGCGCACCACGCCGTTGGTGATACCGTTGAACAGAATCATAATCGGGTAGGTAATCTTATAGAACGCCATAAGCGGGCCCGCCGTGAACAGCGCATAGCGTTCCGTGGCGAAAATAGCGAACGACTTTGGGATCAGCTCGCCCACCACCACGTGCAGCGTGGTCATGATGAAGTAGCCGATAGCCACAGCAACCACGCTGATCAGGGCTTCCGGCAAATGCAGCAGCTCGAACAGCGGACGGATAAGCGCGGAAAACGCCGGCTCGCCCAGCCAGCCCAGAGCCAGCGATGCAAGCGTAATGCCCAACTGACACGCCGAAAGATACTGGTTCACGTTCTCGGCTATGTGCATGGCGCTTTTCGCACCCTTTTTGCCCTCTTCAACAGCCAGCTCAAGCTGGGATTTGCGCACGCGCACCAGCGCGAACTCGGCAATAACGAAAAACGCATTCATCGCCAAAAACAGGGCAACAAGAACAAGGCTTAAGCCTATGTGCATAAAAGCGGGTCTCCTTAAGTTGGGTACATATGCAGAAGGCGGACGCACAGGCCCGCCTTCGAACCGCCAGCTTGCGTCAGCGGCTTGCTATTTGCGTAGCATTTCTATTGTGACATGGTACTTCGCACCAACGGGGTTCCTTTACGCTTTATCCAAAAGTACGGCAGCGTTTTACGAAACCGTTACCTTTCCGCACCGTAGCCGCAGCAACGCGCAAGAAGCAAGGGACAGGTGGGACAGTACCCAACCCCCGTCCCAAACGGCGTAGCCGTAGCAACGCGCAAGAAGTAAGGGACAGGTGGGACAGTACCCGACCCCTATCCCAAAATGGGACGGTACCCGACCCCTGTCACACGTTGGGGTCGGCGGTGGTTTTGATTTCCATGTCTTTGGGCAGCACCAGGTTTGCCACAACCGCCACTAGGAACACCACGGCGACGCAATTTTGTGCGAACACGCTTTGCACTAGTTCGGGGAACGCCACGAACAGCTCGCTTACCTGCGTGAACCCGATGCCGACGGCCAGCGACAGCGCGGCGATGACGATGTTGCGCTGCGAAAAGCCTGCCGAGGCAATCATCTGGAAGCCTGCAACAATGATGTTACCGAACATCATGATGGTGCAACCGCCCAGCACCGGCTCGGGCAAGCTGCTGAACAACGCGCTGATAACAGGGCAGAACGCCGCCAAGATCATGATGACCGCGCCCGTAGCAATAGCCTTGCGGTTCACCACTTTCGTCATGGCAACCAAGCCGACGTTTTGCGAGAACGACGTGATGGGCATGCAGCCAAAGCAGCCGGACAGCGCGGACACGAAGCCGTCGGTGGCAATGGAGCCGGAAAGCTCGCGATCCTTCACGTCGCGGTTCAAACCCGTTTGGCACACCGCCGTGGTGTCGCCGAGCGTTTCGGTGGCGGACACCAAGAAGATAAGCGCGACGGAAATGATGGCGCCCAGGTCGAACTCGGGAGTAAACGGCATCAACGACGGCGCAGCGAACAGCTGAACGCCCTCGAACGAGCTAAAGTTCACAGCTCCCATGGGGATTGCCACAATGTAGCCAACTATCAGGCCGAACAGCACCGACAGATGCTTTTGCTTGCCCTTGACCAAACTCTGGAACGCTAAGCACGACACCAGCGAAACAGTGCCAAGGATAAGGTTGCGCAGGCTGCCGAAGTCCTCCGCGCCACTGCCGCCGCCAAACGACGTAGCACCCACGGAAAGCAGCGAAAAACCGATGGAAGTAACCACCACGGCCGCCACGATGGGCGAAATCAGCTTGCGCCAATACTGCGCGAACAGGCCCAGCACGCCCTCGATACAGCCACCCACAATGATGGCACCCATAGCCGCATTGATGCCGTACGTTGCCACCACGCCCGTAAGCACGGTAACGAACGTGAAGCTGATGCCCATGACAATAGGCAGGCCGCTGCCCAGCCGCCCGATGGGGAACAGCTGAATAAGCGTGCCGATGCCCGCGATAAGCATGGCTGCTTGAATCATGCCGCCGGTTTGCGCGTCGTTGAGCCCCGCCACGCCGGCGATGATCATGATGGGCGCCAAATTGGCCACGAACATGGCCAAAATGTGCTGCACGCCATAGGGGATAGAGCGGATAAACGGCACATCGCCGTCAAGCTTTAGCAGTTCGTCATGGTCGAACGGTTTCAGGTGCGCGCTCATCGACGGAACTCAATTTCACCCGTTTCCGGGTTCATGGACTGCACGATTGCCAGCGACTCCAGATGATACCCACGGCGACGCAAATCATCGCCGCCAGGCTGGAAGCCCTTTTCAACCGCAATGCCAATGCCCTCAACCGTAGCGCCCGCGTCTTCAACCAGCTCAATCAGGCCGTTGAGCGCGCAACCGTTGGCCAGGAAGTCGTCGATAAGCAGCACGTGGTCGTTAGCGTTCAAAAACTTTTTCGACACAATGACGTCGTAGACGCGCTGGTGCGTGAACGACTGGATTTTCGTAGCGTACACGTCGCCGTCAAGGTTGATGGACTGACTTTTCTTCGCAAACACCACCGGCACGTTAAAATGCTGCGCTACCACCGCAGCAATGCCGATGCCCGACGCTTCAATGGTGAGAATCTTGTTGATGGGCGCATCGGCAAACAAACGCTTCAATTCCTTGCCCATCTCGTTGAACAGGTTAATGTCCATCTGATGGTTCAAGAAGCTGTCCACCTTCAGGACGCCTTCCGACTTCACAACACCGTCGCGCCTGATGCGCTGTTCAAGCAGTTCCACAGTCCGTTCTTTCTTCCCGACAATCGATACCTATATATGTGCCTTACAGGGCAACCGTTCCCGTGACCAAAAGCACGATGGACACAATGGCGGCAACAACGATAACGGCCGCCACCACACGGTCAAGCGTGCTTTGCAGGAAGGGCTGGTTGCGCTCTTTTTTGCCCTTGATGTACACCAAAATGCCCGGCGCGTACAGGATGGACATAAGCGTCACGCCCACCGCGCCGCTGGCCCACGCCAAAAACACGCTGTAGATAACGCCAAAGATGGCGAACACGCGCCACAGGCCAACGGGCGCGTTAAGCTTGCTCTTAAACAGCTCGGGTTCCTTGAACGCCACTTTTGCGAAGTACGCGGCCGACAGCAGGTAGGGCAACAAAATCATGCCCGCGGACAGCGAGTAGAAGAACTGGTAGGTGCTGTCGGAGAACAGCATGATGATCAAGAACAGCTCGATGATGCAGTTCGTGACGATAAGCGTGACAATGGGCGCGCCCTTCTTGTTCACGCGCGCGAACGCCTTGATAAAGCCGCCCTGAGCAGCAGCTTCGTACGGGCACTCGGACGAAAGCACCGTGTAACCCAGCATGGCGCCCACCAGTGAAAGCACAACGCCCGCGTTAATGAGCGTAGCGCCCCACGGGCCAACCGCGCGCTCCATAACGCCGGCCAGCGCCGGGTTGGAAAGCTCCGCCAGCTCAGACAGCGGCATAACGCCCATGGACAGTGTAGAAACCAGCAGGTAAATAGTAAGCACGCAGCAGAACGCGATGACGGTGGCCTTGCCCACGTCCTTGTCCTTCTTCGCGCGGCCCGAAATTGCCACGGCGCCTTCAATGCCCAAGAACACCCAGATGGTAACCATCATGGTGCCGCTGACCTGCTCGAAGAACGGCATGCCGTCCACCGCGCCGTGAGACATGTTCTCCATGAAGATGTTCACGTCGAACTTCTGGAAGAAGATGATGGCGGCAATGGCCACGAAAATAGGCACGAACTTGCTGATGGTGATAACCAAGTTCACGCCCGTGGCCTCTTTCACGCCACGGCTTACCAAAAACGTGTAGAACCAGATAAGGCAGCTGGCGCCGATGACGGAAGCCAGGTTGTTGCCGCCTTCGAAAATGGGGAAGAAATAAGAAAGCGCACCGAATAGCAGGGCCGAGAAACTGACCGTGCAAAGCAGTGCGCTAATCCAATAACCCCAGGCGCTGTTGAAGCCCAGAAAATCGCCGAAACCGGCGGTTGCGTAGCTGTAAATGCCGCCCTTGAGCTGCGGTTTGATGCGCGAGAGGGCGAAAAACGTCATGACAAGGCACAACACGCCCACAGCTGAGATGCCCCAGGCCGTGAGGATTGCCGCGCCAGATGCGCCGTGCGCCGCTTGGTCGCCGGACAGCGTGAACACGCCGGCACCGATGATAAGCGTGATTACGGACGTGACCAGGCGGAAAATGCCCAGCTTGCCATGCTTGTCAACCTCGGGCAGCATGCCCGACCCCGTGACGACCATATCGGAAGCAGCACCCGAAGGCGCAGCCCCTGTTGCGTTACTCATTGAAACCCCGATCGTTGAGAAAAACAGTTGCCCATCATCATACCCCAGCAAGCGCACCCCCGGGGCACCTGAAAGCAACAATTTAATATTGCAAGTTGATAGCCTTTGAGGCAACGCTCGCGTGAACGGGGCTGGGCGTTCGCCGGGGGGGGTACCAAAAAAGCGGGAAGGCAGGAAAGCGCTTGCGTGAACAGGGGGACGGAGGTGGTGTTCACGATAGCCCCGCATTTCTCAAAGATTCACCGTGAACACCACCTCCGTCCCCCTGTTCACGGTAACCCTTCAGCCGAGCCACGTAAGCGCCTTCGGCATGCAAAAGGAGCTTACGCTTCGAAGGATTCTTGGGCGATGAGCACGTGGGAAAGGGCCGCTCTGTCCAACTCACAGCCTAGGCCGAACTCGTGCCCGCGACGTGTGAGCGTTACCAAGCCGCGCTCAACGGTATAGGGCGGGTTGGTCACGTCGACGTCAAAATAGCGCGAGGTAGCGCCGATGTCACCTGCATCGGTTACGCCGGGCAGCGTTTCAAACGCTGCGTGCATGCGGCGCGAAATGCCCGTGTCGTACATGCCACCCATCCACACGCGCATGCCGCGCGCTTGCGCCATGCGCACAAACTGCATGGCAGGTTGCACGCCACCGAACTTGCCGATTTTCAGCGCGTAGCACTTCAGTTCCGAATGCTTCAAGGCACGTGCAACATCACGAGCGCACGTGAGCGACTCGTCCAAGCACACGGGCGTTTTGATGCGACGCTGCAGCTGCGCCAACCGGTCGAACAAGTCATGCGGGCCCGACGCGGGGGAACGGCGCGGGTCAAGCGGCTCTTCAATCCACGCGATGTTCAGCTCGTCAAGGTTGCGCAGCTCTTCGATGTCGTGTTCGGTGAAGCTTTGGTTGGCGTCCAACGAAATAACCAGTTCAGGGAACGCTTTTCGCACAGCCTGCGCACTGAAGTACGCCGTGCCCGGCGTCACTTTCAGCTTCACGCGCGTATAGCCCGCCTCAACGCAACGCTGCGCCGCAGCCACGGTTTCGGCAACCGGGCCAACCGGAATGGCAGCGCCCGCCGGCACAGCGGCCAGCTCAGCACCTTGTGGCAGCTGCCCGCCAATAAGCTGCCACAGCGGCTGCTCAACGATTTTGCCGTACAAATCCCACAGCGCAGGCTCAAGCGCACCGCGCGCCATAGGTAGGTCGTTTGCGCCCGGGCAGGCGGCAAACAGGCCGTCCGCTTCGGAAGGATGCAGCAGCACCGTGCTCAGCACGCAGGGGATCAGCTGGTCGCGCAGCGCGCGAATGTCCTGGTCAAGCACCTCGGGCAGGTACCAATCGGTAGGAAAGGACACGCATTCGCCCAAGCCGGTGCGCCCTGCGTGGTCCACCACTTCAACCAGCAGAGATTCCCTAAACGACAGCGTCCCTTTCGCCGTGGCAAACGGTTTGCGGAACGGCAGGCGAATGCGATACAGGTTCACGCGCTTGATTTCGATGCGCTGGTCGTACAGCTTGCGCAGCGCCGTGCGGTCCACCTTGCCGATGCCCGTGCGCGGAAAGCGGGGGAGCGCGAACAGGTGCTTAGGCTGATACATGCGTGACAGCTGCGGCGTGACGACCTGGGCAACCTCTTGCGCGAAACGACGGTCCGACAGGCCGCGGGCATGCCTTCCCGCCACGCCGCCGGAAATGCCGGCAGGCGCTGTGGCAGGCCGGGTTTCCATGTTTGTGCGTTCAACGAAGCCCACCGGGCGACGACCCCACTTCTCATCGGGGGCGCCGAAAATATACGCATCCGCCACGCCAGGTACACGCAGCAGCTTTTCGCGAATCTCGGCGGGGTAGACGTTTTCGCCGCCGGAAATGAACATGTCGTCGGTGCGCTCTTTTACGTACAGCTTGCCGTCGGGGGCAATGGCTGCAGAGTCTCCCGTAAGAAAAAAGCCGTCGGCCGTATAGGCGGCACGAGCGTTCAAATAGCCGGCGAACAGGCCCGGGCCGCGCACGGCCAGGCGGCCAAAACCATCGGGGGCAGCGTCCACAATGCGCGCCTCGTAGCCATCAAGCAGCGTCATGCCGCCCGTAAAACCACGCGTGACCAGCGCGTTTGCGATATTGCTTGACGTTTCGGTCATGCCGTAGCTGGCGTACACGCGCGCATGCAGCGAAAGCGCGCGCCCAAGCGTTTGCGCGTTCAGAGGGCCGCCGCCAAGCAAGATGCACTGATAACGCCGCAGTTCAGCGGCATGCGAGGATGTCATCATGTCCTGCAGCATCTTGTCTACCACCGAAACATGCGTGGCACCGCGGCGTGCCGCATCGGCAAGCATGCGGTCGGCATCGAAGCGCTGGTACAAAATGAACGGATTGGCGTTCAGCAAGCTGCGCACCACCATTTGCAGGCCGCCCACGTGGTACAGCGGCAGCGCAATCTGCCACAGCCCCTCCCCGCGGCTACACAGCTGGTTATTGAAGATGCGCGCCGAATCGCACAGGTTTTCCCAGGTCAACGGCACGGCTTTCGAACGCCCCGTGGTGCCGGACGTGAACATGACCACCGCGATTGCCCCGCGGTCGAACACGTGCGCGCCGCGCTCCGCAAAGTGGATAACGCTTTCAAGCGCATCTTGGCGTGCCATGTCCTCGCGACGGCGCGCGGCAGCTCCGCGGCTGCGACCCGCGCGACCAAGCGCGCGCGTGGTGCGCACCTCGGCAGTTGCGATGTTGGTGCGCGCATAAAACGACGTGCGCTGCGCGTGGCCCGGGCCGGCTGCCTCTGCCGTGCCGGTGGCATCAACCGCCACCGTTTTGATAAGGCTGTCGACGTTTGTTTCGTCGACGGTGTAAGCAAGCGTGACGCTGCGGCTTCGCTTAAGGTCAAGCAAGCGCGACTGCTTTTCGGCATCGGTAAGCCTGTTGTTCAGCGTTACCAGGGAAAACCCGCCGTAGGCAGCCGCTAACAGCAAGAACACGCACGCCGGGTTGTTCGGCAAATCAACCACCACCGCGCTGCCCGGCTCAACGCCGCGATGACGCAAAAGGCTAGCAAGGCCCGCGGAAATCATGCGGGTTTCCCGGTACGACAACGCTTCCACGTTGCCTTCTTTGTCGACATAGGTAAAGCACGTGCGCTGCGGATTCTGCCGCACCATGCTTTCGAACACGCCGATCATGTGGGTGTAACGCCTGCTTTCGCCTTACTTGCTAGCCGGTAAATTGCAGGGAACGCAGGCTGGCTTTCGCCAGCCCTGTGTTTCCTAGGGGAACTTCGGGTACTTGGAGAAGTCGGGCTTGCGCTTTTCCTTGAACGCGTCGCGGCCTTCCTTCGCCTCGTCGCTGGTGTAGTACAGCAGCGTGGCGTCACCGGCGAATTGCTGCAAGCCGGCCAAGCCGTCGGTTGCCGCGTTGAACGACGCCTTCATGAAGCGCAGCGCCGTGGGGCTGAACTGCAGCATTTCCTTTGCCCACTGCACGGTTTCGGCTTCTAGCTGGTCAAACGGCACAACTTTGTTCACCATGCCCATGTCAAGCGCCTCTTGCGCCGTGTACTGACGACACAGGTACCAAATCTCGCGCGCCTTCTTCTGGCCCACCATGGCAGCCAGGTAGCCCGCACCGTAGCCAGCGTCGAAGCTGCCCACCTTCGGGCCGGTTTGGCCGAACTTTGCCGTGTCGGCTGCAATGGACAGGTCGCACAGGATGTGCAGCACGTGCCCGCCGCCAATGGCGTAGCCGTTGACCATAGCGATAACGGGCTTGGGCACCACGCGGATAAGACGCTGCAGGTCAAGCACGTTTAAGCGAGGGATGTTGTCCTCGCCCACGTAGCCGCCATTGCCGCGCACCATCTGGTCGCCGCCGCTGCAAAACGCCTCGTCCTCGTGCGCGCCGCCGTGGTTGGCGCCCGTAAGGATGATCACGCCGATAGACGCATCGTCGCGAGCAACGGAAAACGCATCGTACATCTCGTTCACCGTCAACGGCGTGAAGGCGTTGCGCCTAAACGGGCGGTTGATGGTGATCTTCGCGATGCCCTCGTACGTTTCGTAGATGATTTCGCGGTACTCTTTTCCAGGTTGCCACTGGATATCGCTCATATAAGGTCCTTTCACTGTGCGCAAACGTCAAAGTTCTCGCAAAGTTTTACCTGTTCGAAACAATGGTAACGAATTACGCCCAAACGCGCACGCTCCGCACGATAACTGCACGTGCGGAGCGTTAAACGCAATCGGAATGGTGGACGACGGAAGAAACGCGCCGAGGATTTCCGTGAACAGGGGACGAACAGGGGACGGAGCGGGTGTTCACGATAGCCATTTCGTGTCCCGAAACGTTTTCGTGAACACTCCCTCCGTCCCCTGTTCACGCAAGCGCTGTCCTGAACGCCCCTGTTCACGCAAGCGCTGTCCTAAATATCCCCGTCCACGTGCGCGTCGGCTTGCCGTGGATACTACAGTGCGGCGCGGATGGCTTCGGCGGTTTTGTTGTACTCCGCTTCAACGGCGGCGAATAACTCTTCGGAGCCTTTTGCGGTTGCGGGGATAGGACGCAGGAACTCGGTGAGGGCGTTCGACGGCTCGAACAGGTTCGTGAAGCCCATGTTCTGCGCAATGCCCTTCAACGTGTGGGAAGCCAAAAACGCGCCGTTCACATCGTCGGCCGCCAGCGCGTCGCGCAGGTTCTCGAAGCTTTTATCCTGCAAAAACTTGCCGGCAAAGCGTACTACCAACGCCTCGCTGGTAAGACGGCGCACCACGTCGTTGTAGTCGGCGCCGATTTTCTCATATGCATCTTGAATCGCGCTCATGCTTCTCCTTACTGTTGCTGTCTATCGTTAGTATTAGTTAGCTTTGAAAGAGGGGGGGGTACCGCTTGGTCGTCTTTTTCGGCCAGAATACGCTCCTGCAAATCAACCAAACAGCTGATCAGCAGCGGATTGAACGCGCCGCATTCGCCGTTTAGGATCATCTGCATGGCCTCATCGTGCGGGATGGCTTTTTTGTACACGCGGTCGCTCGTAAGCGCGTCGTACACGTCCACCAGCGAAACCACCTGTGCCGAAATGGGAATGTCATCGCCCTTCAGGCCGTCGGGGTAGCCGTTGCCGTCCCAACGCTCATGATGCCAACGGCAAATATCGCGCGCGGCCTGCACCAACGCGCTGTCACGGTACTGCGTCATGCTCTCCAGCATGTTCGCGCCAACGGTGGTGTGCGTTTTCATGATTTCGAACTCTTCGGAGGTCAGGCGCCCCGGCTTGTTCAGCACGTAATCGGGAATAGCCAGTTTGCCCAGGTCATGCAACGTTGAAGCTGCCGAAATGGTTGCGCGCTCGCTTGAGCTTACGCGATAGCGGTCCGTTTTGCGCACCAGGTGCTCCAGCATCATCTCGGTAAGCTTGCGCACGTGCTGCACGTGCGGACCCGATTCGCCGTTGCGCAGCTCCATAGCGCCGCCCATGATGTCAACCAGCATGCGGCTGTCGCGCTCGCGCTCGTAGAACTGCTGCGCCAGCATGGCCGACAAGCGACGCTGCTTGGCGTACAGACGCATGATGTTGCTTACGCGCTGGCGCACGATGCGCGCATCGAACGGGCGGCTGATGTAGTCGGATGCGCCCAGCTCATAGGCGCGCAGCACCATATCGTCGGAGTCTTCGCTGGAAATCATGATGACGGGGATGTCGTCAATCCAGCCGCTGCGCGACATGCGGGACAGCACGTCAAAACCGTCTGCACCGGGCATCACGATGTCTAGCAGCACAATGGAGATGCCTTCGCCGTGGCGCTCCAGGCAGCTGATGCCCGCCTCGCCGCTATCGGCCTCGATGATGTCGTACTGGTCTTTCAGCATTTCGCTTAAGATGACGCGGTTCATCTCGGAATCGTCCACCACCAGCAGCAACGGCTTGTGCACGGTTTCGGTGTCCACGTCGTCCGATTCGGTAACAACGGAGTTTTTCAGGGACTTCGCTTTGTACATAAGCGTGTCGGCCTGGCGCACCGTTTCCTCAACCGTGCGTCCTTCGGAAAGCGCACCGCCAATGCTGGCGCTTAGGCTTAGACGCTCGTAGCCGGGCACCGTGGTGTCCACCAACCTGTCGGCGATGGCGCGCAGCTTGCGCGAGAAGTCATCGGCGCCGATGCCGGGCAAAATGAGGACGAACTCGTCGCCGCCGTAGCGCACCAGCTTGTCGGTGCCGCGGATGCAGCTTTTCATGGCCGCCACTGCGGTTTTCAGCGCCACGTCGCCGGCATGATGGCCCAGCGTGTCGTTCACCAGCTTGAAATCGTCCAGATCGATAAGCGCGACGCCGGCGTAGAGGTGCTGCGTGCGCAAGTTGTCTTCGTAGTAGCGTCGGTTATACGCGCCGGAAAGCGCGTCGTGGTACAAAAGCTCGTCGTCTAAGCCAACCGTGCCTTCGGTTTCAACCGGCTGAGCGTACAACAACACGTTGCGCTCGCCCTCAACTTCAACAAAGCGCGCGCTGGCCAAATGCTGCTCGTCTCCCATGCGCAGCGAATGCGTTTGAGCGCCGCCGTGTTGCAGCACGTCCTCGCACACGCGGCGCATGCAGATGCAATCGCTGCCGCACAACAGGCAGAACGGTTCTTCGTCGATGTTATCGGCGTCAAGCAGGCGCACCACCGGATAAATCTCGCGCAGGCGGTCCATTTCGCTGCCGATCTCATCGCGCGACAGGTTCACGACGTCCTGATCGACTGCGCCGTCTTCGCGAGTGTTGGAGTTTTCCATAGCCGTCACGCCTCTACCCTGGTTGTTCGACAATTCACGTGCGTTCGCGTATAACCAGTTCATTGTAGCAAACAAGGCGTGCGCAAAACGGCTATCACGCGAAATGTCAACGCCCTTTTTAGGGAAAACAGCCTGAAAGCGAGCGACGCGCAAGCATGCGGCTTGCCGAGCGTACCAAGCCCGCACCAAACGCATCAGAAGCGAATCGGCGGCCGCCCGTTACGCGATGCTGTGCACGCAGGCGGCGAACGCGGCCGGGTCCTCCAGGTGAACGTTGTGGCCAGCCTTCGGCGCCACGCGCGTGGGCACCACGCCGGCGGCGTGCAAATCGTTTGCCACACGGCTGTACTTTGCGTCCTTCGCGCCGGTTAGATACAAGGTGGGGCACCCGCGCATTCCCAAGTCGCGCAGAGCCTGCGTGGTTTCATGAAACGACGGCATACGGTGCTGCCCGGCGCACTCCACGCAACGAGCCAGCGCCTCGGGGTCGTTGGCCAAACGCCCGGCGCGAACCATGGCGCGCTTGCGTTTCGGCAGCGCGCGCTGCGATTCGAACAACGGCAGGTTTTCCCAGTATTCCATGAAGTCCGCCAAACTGGTTTCGCGCAAGCGACGCACCGTGGCCGCATCGCGCTGGGTGGCAATTTCGCGTTCGCCCTCGGTTTTCGGGCCGAAGCCGGCGCTTTCCAGCAGCAGTCCGCGCGTTTTCTTGGCGAACGCGGCAGGGCCCGCTTCAAGCAGCGCGGCAAGCGCCACGCGCCCGCCCATGGAGTAGCCCACCACCACCGGCCGGCCCGGCACCAGCTCGATGAAATCCAACAGCGCCTCGCCCATAGCACGCAGGCTATATGGCGCTGCGCTTGCGGGAACGGCAGAACCGCCGTGTCCTACCAGGTCAAGCGCGTATACATCGCGTTCATCAAGCATGCGCGCGCCCACGTCGAACCACGACGACGCGCTCTGGGCAAACCCGTGCACCAAAATCACCGGCGCACGACGCCGGCCGCGCGGGCTTTCCTCTTTCATGTACACATACCGATAGCGAACGCCATCGGAGTCGAAGCAGTCGGTTGTCGGTTGCATCAAAGCCTCCCCAGTCTCTTATGCAAAAAGCCGCTTCTACACGCAAAACCCTGCAAACCCCGTTCGCGAGCAAGGGACGGGACGCTCAGGCTGAGCATTTGGGTGAACGCGGGGACGGAGCAGGTGTTCACAAGGACGTTTTGGAGAACGAAACGGATATCGTGAACACCCGCTCCGTCCCCGTGTTCACGGTTGCTGCCCCACGTTTGCGCTTACCAATACTCGCCGTAGCGTTCGCGCACGCCTTCAAGCGGCACCGGCACTTCTATCAAGCTGATCCCCGGCACGTCGAGCGTTTTGCGATACGCCTGGTCAAACGCTTGCAGCGTGGCAACCTTCGCATACGGAATGCCGAAAGCCGTCGCCGCGTGCGCAAAGTCAACGTCCTGCGGCGTAAGGAACAAACGCTCGAAATACGCCTCGCTGGACTTTTGGGGCAACATGTCGAAAATGCCGCCGCCGTTGTTGTTCAGCAGCACAATGGTAATGCCCGGGCCCGGCGCAACCGTTTCCGCCGTGTTGCAACTTGCGCTATCGGCAGGTAAGCGGCGCTGCGCCAGCTGGCGTTGCACGCGCAGCTCGCGTTGCAACGCCAGCGCGTTCATATCGTGCAGCATAGTTAAGTCGCCCACCACCAGCGTGGTGCGTTCAAAATGCTGCGCAGCCCCAAGCGCCGTGGAAACCGTGCCGTCGATGCCGTTCAAACCGCGGTTTGCCAGCACACACAGCTGTTTTTCTCCCTGCAAGCAAAACGTGTCAACCGCGCGAACGCTCATGGAGTTTGCCGCGAACAGGCACGACCCCGCAGGCGCAAGTTGCAGCGCACGGCGAACGTACGCACCCTCGAAGCTGTCCGCCTGCGTATTCGTCGCGGCATCGGCTTGCGCAATGCGCGCCGCTGCCTGAGCGTTTGCCTGCTGCCACCCTGCCGCAAAGCCATGGTCGTGCGCCGCGGCAGCCGCAGGGCCGCCTTCGGTGCGCAGCGCGCGCACCATACTGCGGGCGAAGTCAACCGGCAACGCACGCACAAACGCCGCTGTTGCCACGTTCGTGTCGCGCGTTTCCAGCGGGTCTACCACCACTTGCGCAACGCCGGCCTGCTCGCACGCACGCGCCCATTGCGTTGCCTTCTTTGAAATGGGGTAGCGCCCAAAGCGCACCATAATCTGCGGGTTCAACGCTTCATCAGGCGTTTTTCCACCCGCTTTCAGCACGCTGTCGTAGTTTTCAACAAGCAGCGCATCGTCCATGCAGCGCAGGCCCGACAAAGGGTCGGCCAGCACCGGCATGGCAAACGCACGGGCGAAGTCCATGATGGTGCGCGCTTCTTCAACAGTTGCGCACGAACCCTCACCTGCCAGCAACAGCGTGTTTCCTGCCAACAGCGCTTGCGCAAGCTGCGCGCCCGTCGCGCCGTCCACAACGGTTTGCGGTTGGACAATCCCGCGCACAAATCCATGCAACTCGCCGGGTTTCGCAACGCCTGCAGCTTCGCAGCCCTGTTCAGCCAGCCCACCGGCAAACACGTCTGCCGCCGAGAAATCCGGTTTGAGCGGCTCGTCAAAGGGGAAGTTCAAGTGCACGGGACCGCCGAAGCACGCGCCCGCGATGCGGTGCGCGGCCTGACGGCCTGCGGGCTTGGCAGGTGTCGGGCAAGCGCCCAACGCGGCGATGCACGCTTCGCGTGCCGCTTGCCGCGCAAACCGCAGCGACTCCTGGTCACCTGCGGGAAGCGGCATGGCGCGGAAGGCGCGCACGTGATTGCCGTACGCATGCAGCTGATCGCACGTTTGCGGAGCACCAAGGCCTTGCAGCTGCGGCGGACGGTCGGCCGTCAGCGCCAGCAGCGGCACGCGCGACGACTCCGCTTCCAAAATAGCGGGATAGTAGTTCGCAATAGCCGTGCCCGACGAGCACACCAACGCCGTTGGCGCACCCGACGCTTTGGCCAGGCCCAACGCGAAAAACGCCGCGCCGCGCTCGTCGATGTCCACATACACGCGCATACGCTCGGGCGCGCGGCATGAAAGCTCGTACGCCGTCATGGCCAGCGGGGTTGAGCGAGAACCGGGGCTTACCACCACGTCGTGCACGCCCCATGCGGCCAGCTCATCGAAGAATTCGCCCAAAAACTGCGCTACCTCGCGCGGGTTCGCCACCGTCATTTCGCGCCCTCGCTTTCGCGAGCACGCGTGTCGGCTGCATCTGCTTCCGTACCGTCGCTAAACGCCGACAGCACCGTTTTGAGCTTCAAGGCAATCTCGTCGTATTCGTCGGCCGCGCGGCTGCCGTCCACAATGCCGCAGCCCGCGTACACGTACCCGATTTCGCCGTCGAACACGCCCGTGCGCAGCGCCACGCTGAACTCGCCGTTACCCGCGGCGTCAACATAGCCGCATGCGCCCGCGAAAAAGCCGCGGTTGTACGTTTCAATCTGGCGAATGAGCATTTTCGCTTCGCCCACCGGTGCGCCGGAAACAGCCGGGGTGGGGTGCAGATCGCCCATCATCGACCACAGATCAACGCCCTCAAGCAGCTTTGCGCGCGCCGGCGTCATCAGGTGCTGGATGCACGTGAGTGGCATGATGGTGGGCTGCGCGGGCACGTCTACGCTGTAGCACGTGCGATTCAGCACGTCGCGGATGAAGCGCACTACGTAATCGTGTTCCGTGCGGTTTTTCTCGTCGGCCATCAGCGCCGCGGCCAGGCGCTCGTTTTCCTGCGCGTCGGGCGAGGTGGGGCACGTTCCGGCCAGGCACATGCTTTCCAGCTGCTCGCCGCGCTTGCGCACCAACAACTCGGGCGTGCAGCCGCAGAAGAACACGTCGGCGTAGCGGTATAAAAGCACGGTGCCGTGCGCCGTGCCGTCAATCAGGTTCACCAGCAGGTCTTTCGACGAGAACGGTGCGGCGGCGGTCAACTTCAGGCGACGCGACAGCACCACCTTGTCAACGCGGCCCGCATGAATGGCTGCAAGCCCGCTTTCAACCGCTTGTTCCCACGCTTCGCGCGAATCAAGCGTAAGCGTGTAGTCGATGTGCCTGCGATGGCGGCGCGGTGCCGTCAATGCCAGGCGCGAAAAGCGCTCAACGCGGCCCGCGTACACCGGCCCAAGCGAGTTCACCTGCAAAAACGTTCCGCGCTCGTTTTCGATAAGCACCACTTCGGGCAGCATGAAATGCAAACTCGGGAACGATTGGAATAGTTCGTCGGCCGGTGCGGGGTTGTGCGCATCGAATCGGTTGAACGAGAAGAACACCGGCTGTTCGTCCGCCGGGCCAGAAAGCTCGCATTCCGCCTCTTCAAGCGTGGGCAGCGCAATGCAGCGGCCCAAACCCATGAAGCGGGTGGGGCGGTCTTTGCGGTAATACACAAACTGGTCGGTGAAGCCTTTTTGCAGTAAACAAAACGCGTCCACGATGTCGGCGTCAAGCGGCTGCGTGTACGAGAAAATCCTGGTCATCTGCCATCTCCCGTGGGTAAAAAACGCATGCCGATGCGCCGGGGGCACTTGGCCGCCCGGCGCATCGGCATGCTGCTGTTACAGTGCGTTTTAGATTTTGTACATGAACTGGAACACGTCTTCGCGCTGAATGGTAATCTGCACGCCCAAGTCAGACGCCACGCCCTCCAGCTTTTCCTGCACCGTGTTGAAGTCTGCCTTTTCGGTATCAAGCGTGGTCAGCATGGTCATGGAGAACATATCGCCCAGAATGGTTTGGCTGATGTCGTCGATGTTCGCACCGCACTCAGCCAGCGCCACGGAAACGGCGGCAACGATGCCGCTGCGGTCTTTGCCAAGGACACTGATAACGCACTTCATGTCGTTCCCTTTCATTCTTGCGCACGCGCATTTGTTGTTGGAAACCATAGTACCCGATTGCCGCAAACGTTCCACCACAACCCGACGTTTCACGCATATCGCATGGTAGACGGAAGAGGTATTGCGCGAACGTGGGGACGGAGGGAATGTTCACGGTGACCTTCGCATTTCCCAAGGGGCATCCGTGAACATCCGCTCCGTCCCTACGTTCACAGTTGCTCTTGCGTTCGCGCTAATCCCGCTCGTATTACGCCACGAAGTCCCAGATGACTTTTGCGAAGAAGATCACCAGCACCACGATGGTGATGGGGCGGGCGACAGCGCCGCCGTTTTTGCTGAAGCTGTGCGAGCCTAGGTAGTTGCCCACGATATTGAACGCGCCTGCCACCAGGCCCAACGCAAGCAGCACCTGCCCGTGCAGCAAAAACACCACCAACGCCGTCACGTTGGTGGTAAGGTTGATGGCCTTCGTGATGCCTGCAGCCGACTGCAACTTCAGGTGTGCCACGCCGGTAAGCAGCAGCATCAAAAACGTGCCCGTGCCCGGGCCGTAGAAGCCGTCGTACACGCCAACCGCCAGCGCAACAAGTGCGCACAGCGCCGCCGTGCGCTTTGCCGGCAGGGGCTCTTTGTCTGCTTTCCCGAAACTTTTCGACCGCATCACGTAGATGGCGGTAACGGGCAGCACCACCAGCAGGAACACGCGCAAAAACGCATCGCTGGTAATGAGCACCAGGTTCGAGCCAAGTGTAGACCCCGCAACGGCCAGCACCACGCACACGGCGGCAAGCTTCCACTGGATGTAGCCCGATTTCGCATAATGCCAGGTGGCAATGGTGGTGCCCATGGTCGAGCTCAGCTTGTTCGTGGCAATGGCCGCGTGCGTGGGCAGGCCGACAATCATATACGCCGGCAGCGATATAAGCCCGCCGCCACCCGCAATGGCGTCAACGTAACCCGCCAGGAACACAAACGCGCACAGCAACACCATGCCCCACACGTCTACGCCGAACAGCGCCTGACACCCGCTCAGAAGAAAATCCATAGCCAGCGAAAACTCTAGCGAGCGTCACGCAGGATAAGCGACATGGCTTCGCTGCGGGATGCGCGTGCCGCGTCGGTGCTGCCGGCGAACACGCCGCGCACCGCGCTGGTAACGGTGTGGCTGCCCGGCTTTTTCACGCCGCGCATGCTCATGCACATGTGCTCGGCCTCAAGCACAACCACCACGCCTTGCGGATGCAGCTGCTCAACCAGCGTGTCGGCAATCTGCCCGGTTAAGCGCTCCTGCACCTGCGGGCGCTTCGCGTACACCTCTACCAGGCGCGCAAGCTTCGACAAGCCGCACACGCGGCCGTCGGGAGCGGGGATGTAGGCGATGTGCGCCTTGCCGAAAAACGGCACCAGGTGATGCTCGCACATGGAGTAGAAGTAGATGTCTCGCACGAGCACCATTTCGTTGCAGTGCTCGTCGAACGTTTTCTCGAAATGCACGGCCGGGTCTTCGGTTAGGCCGGAGAACACCTCTTCGTACATACGGGCCACGCGAGCAGGCGTTTCCTTCAAGCCCTCGCGATCAGGGTCTTCGCCCACGCCCTCCAAAATCATGCGGACGCCGGCTTCAATCTTTGCAGTATCCATTGAGTTGCTTTCTTTCTAGCGATACTTTGCGCGTGCGGCGCGCCCCATCAGGGGTTTGCCGTCAATCGTCTTGAACTGTTGCATAATACCATGCGCCGCGGGCGCGCTCCGCGAATCCACCCACAAGCCGCACGATGCCCCGCTTGCAAGCCGTACCGTCACGAACTCGCTCGTGTTTGCGTTTTAATCCGAAAGCGCCAAGTAGCTCCAAAACGCGCATCGGCATTTCCGCAGGTCATAACGTTGCTGAAAATTTTGCTATTTGCGCAGTTGCCGGCAAAACACAAACACGAGCGATTTCGTGACATGCGAGCGCCACCATTTACGCCGCTTACGCTTCCTCTAGCTCCAGGCCGACGGGGCAGTGGTCGCTGCCGAACACCTCACTGTAAATGCTGGCGGCTCGCACGCGCGGGGCCAACACGTTGCTGACCAGGAAATAATCAATACGCCACCCGGCGTTGTTCTTGCGCGCGTTGAATCGGTAGCTCCACCAGGAATAGGCGCCGGTCAAGTCGGGGTGCAGGCTGCGGAACGTGTCGGTGAACCCGGCGTCAAGCAGCTTCGTGAACTTCTCGCGTTCCTCATCGGAAAAGCCTGCGTTGCCGCGGTTGGGGCCGGGGTTCTTCAGGTCAATCTCGTTGTGAGCCACGTTGAAATCTCCGCAGGTCACAACCGGTTTCGGCTGCGCCGTCTCGCCCGGTTGCGTAAGCGGCAGCCACTGCGTGGGCAGATGCCCTTCGCCCATAGGGGCGGGCTCGGGCACCACGTCTGCGCCGCCTTTGCCCTCACCGCGGCCCGCCTCGGGCACCAGCACCACGTTGCCGTCCGCGCCCTCGCGCTCTACGGGAACGCCCGCAGGCAGCACGCCTTCTTCCAAGCCCTTGAGGAAATCGCGGAACGCGTCGTCCCACTCCATGCGGTGGTCTATGCGCGCCAGCTCGTTTTGCGCATTCGGGGTGTACACGCACACAAACCAGAACTCGGGAAACTCGCATGCCACAATGCGACCCTCGGTGTCCAAATGCGGAAAGCCCAGGCCGTGCAGCACCTGCAAGGGCTTTTCCTTCGTGAACACCGCCGTGCCCGAGTAGCCCTTCTTTTCGGCATAGCTCCAAAACTCGCGGTATTGCGGCAGGTCGAGCGTGGCTTGCCCCGCCTGCAGCTTCGTTTCCTGCAGCGCTACCACATCGGCATCGAACTGCCCAACAATGTCCTCGAAGCCTTTTTTCAGCACGGCGCGCAGGCCGTTCACGTTCCAAGAAATCATCCGCATAGGGAAGTACCTCCTTTATATGCGCTCGTGTTCATGCGCCAAGTATAAAGCGAGGCCGACGCATGCCGCTGCCAAACTTATAGCATGCACTCAACAAGGATAAGCGCGCAAGCCGCCGCCAGGACAAGCACGTCGGCGCCGCGAAGCGCGTATGCTCGCAAGCAGGTGCGGGAACCGGCGGCCCCGAACGCGCGAGCCTCCACCGCGTAGGCTACCGACTCCGAACGGCGCAGGGCGCTGGCGAACACGGGAACAAGCGCCGGCACAAGCGCAAGCGCACGCTGCAGCACGCCGCCGCTTGCGAAATCGGCGCCGCGTGAGGCCTGAGCTATGCACACTTTGTCGAACTCGTTTACGAACGTGGGGATGAAGCGCAGCGTCATGCTCATGGCCAAGCTGGCCGACGCTGTGCGCACGCCCAAGCGGTCAAGCGGGCGCAGCATCAGCGCAAACCCATCGGTCAGCTGCGTTGGGGACGTGGTTGCCATAAGCGCCGACGTGCCCAGCAGCACGCAGATGAAGCGCAGCACGTTTTCGACCGCGCACGTCACGCCGCCTGCGGTAAGCGTCACCGGGCCCGCGCTCCACAAAACAACGCCGGAGTTTACGAACAGCGCATCGAACACCAGCACGAAAACCATGAGCCACGCAAACGGCTTCAGCGAGCGCAAGGCCACACGCACGCCTGAACCCGAAGCCACCTGCACAGCAAGCGCCGCCGTGAGCAAAACGCACAACGCCAGCACCCCTTGCGCGGAAAACGCCGCCACAAAGAACAACACCACGAAGAGTATCTTTGCGCGTGGATCAAGCCGGTGGGCAAGCGTGTTCCCGGGGCAATACGCGCCGAACGCCGCGGCGTTGCCGCTAAGTGGCGTGAAGCCGCCCGCAGGCGATGACGCCGATTGTTTCACGTGAAACTTCGGCAGCCCAATCTGCTCGCCCGCACGCGCCCCATCTGGCTGAGCAGCCAAAACGCCTGCCGCAACCGCGCCCGTGGCAAACCCCGTTGCGCACGCAGCCAACATAAGCGGCGGCAAGCTGAGCAGCACCGACGGCGTTCCCAGCATCAGCGCGGCCACCGCAATCTGACCAACGTTGTGCAACACGGCGGCAACCATGCTCACCGGCACCGCGCCCAAAACGGGAATGCGCGAAACCACAGCGCAACCGGCAAATGCAAGCGCCGTGCCTCCCAAGCTGTACGCCAACATCATCGGCGAGCCGAACAGCAGGCCCGACGCAACCACCTTCACCACCGCAACCGCCGCCGCAGCGCGCACATCAAGCCCCAGCAGCGCCACAACCACGGCCACGTTCGCCAACCCCAGCTTCACGCCTGGCAGGGCTACCGGCAGGGGAATCATCGTTTCGATGTAGCTCAGCACCAGCGCAAGCGCGCTGAGCAGCGATATGCGTGCCAGCCGCTGCGTGGCGGCAATATGCGGGTTCACGGCCATTGCGAAGCGCTCTGCCTGCTATTTCCCGACAACGTCATACGTTGCCTCAGAGCCACTGTCCGCGATGGTCACCACCAGCTTGTGCGGCAAACACACAATTTGCTGACCCGCCTTCGAAACCCAGCCCTGCTCGACGCAATCCTGGTTCGGGCAGTCCGCCTCGCTCACGCGCACCTTGCCGCCTTGCACCTCGATCACGTTCGTGCCGGCGCTTGACGCAACCGTCAGGGTGCCGTCTTCGGAAAGCGGCATCGTATACGTATGCCCGTCCGCGTCTTGGATTTTCGCCACGCTCGCACTGGCAGCATTGCCAAACGCGTTGGTGGCCACCACTGCCACCAACGCAACCGCCACAATCGCAAGCACTACCGCAACGTTGACCTTCATGCGGTCAAACGCTTTCTTTTGAGCCACCGTCATGCTGCACCAGCCCTTCCTACTCGTTCAGCAACGTGAAATTCGAACCGTTCGACGCTGTTGCCACGTCGTTCATATCCACCAGCAAGCCGCTGAATCGATCATCGGAGTTCAGCAGCTCCATGGCGCGGTCGTGCCCCATTAAAAACAGCGTGGTGGAATACGCGTCGCCGTCGGTGGAGCTGTCGGACACGATGGAGGCGCTTGCCAGGTCGGTTTCCACCGGATAGCCTGTGCGCGGATCCAAAATGTGGTAGTACAGCACACCGTCAACCGTGAAGCTGCGCTCGTACAGGCCGCTTGTGACCAGGGATTTGTCGCGCGCGGGGATGCTTGCGATCACATCGTTGGCCGCGCCGTTGGGGTCTTGCACGCCCACGTTCCAATCGTCGCCGCGGAAGCTTTCGCCCAGCACGTACACGTTGCCGCCCAGCGAAAGCATGGCGCTTTTGCAACCCGCCTCGCGCAGCATGGACACCAAGTCGTCGGTGATGAAGCCTTTTGCGATGCCGCCCAAATCAAGCATGGCATCGGGGTCGGCAAGCGCGACCGTGGTCCCGTCTACCGAAATGGTGCGGTAGTCAACGTGCTTGACCGCCTCTTCGATGGCCGCGTCATCAGGTTTTACCCCTTCAACGAAGTCCCAAAGGCTGGAAACGGCGCCAATGCTGATGTCGAACAGGCCGCCTGAAGCCTGAGAATACGCCAGCGACGCCTGAATGCACTGCGCCGTTTCCTCGGCAACTTCCACCGGCGCGCCATGCGCATGGTTGATGTTCCAAATGTCGCTGCCTTCCTTTGTGCGCGAGAATTTATCCTCGAAATACTGGCAGCGGTCGGAAATGCGGTCCATCAGCTCGGGCGCACACAAGGCGCTGATTTGGATGACGGTGTCGAACAAAAACAGCGTGGTGGACTGGACCTCGTACGTCGCTTCATCAGCGTTTTTATCGGCGGCAGCGTCGTCATTTTCGCCTTGCTTCGCCGCCGAGCAGCCCGTCAGCCACGCGGGCATTGCCATCGCGCAAATCGAGCCTGCCGCAAGCGCCAGAAACCTTCGACGGGAGAGCATTTCGTTCGCCATCAACCTAATCCTTTTCGATACTTACATGAACAACCAGCACAACGCGAACAGCACTGCAGCTTTTACCAGCACCAACGGGATTTCGCTGCCGCGCAAGCGCACAAGGAATTCCCGGACCGGGGCCTTTTCGGCACCGGGAGCTTCCGCAAGCCTTGTTGCCGCCGCAGCACCCGGGTTCGGCACGCGCAGCACGGAAACGTTTTCAAGCGGGCACCCGTCTGCGCAGCGGCCGCACGAGATGCACTCTCCTGCGGCGAACGCATCAGGGTCGGGGTACACCGACACCGGGCACGAGCGCTTGCACAGCCCGCACTTTTTCGCGCAGCGCGGCGCGTCGCGGCGAAACGCCGAGAAGGGCAACACCGGCAGCAGGCTGAACACCGCGCCAAGCGGGCACAGGAACTGGCAAAAGAAGCGCTCCACGAACAACATGCCAACCGCAATAAGGCCAAGCACTGCAAACGCACCTGCGGCAATGCCATCGACGTTGCCGGCCACAATGCCCGCAAACGCCGTCCACGGGCTGTAGCCCGAAATGCTCGACCACGCACCCGCAAAGCACAGCGCGCAAATGGCAACCAGCACCACGTATTTCAGCAATTGCAGTCCGCGTTGCAGCTTCGGGGACATAACGGGTTTCTTCACGCCAATGCCCAGCTTTTTGCGCACAGGTGTGAACAGGGTAAACAGTGCATCGCCCAGCGTGCCGAACGCGCAAGCGTAGCCGCAGAAGAACCGCCCGAACACAACGGTGAACGCAAGCACCGCAACCAGCGTTACCACAAACGCGCTCAGCTCAACTGGCTGCATGCTCCCGATTTGAGTGAACGCGTATTTCACGCCGTTGAAAGCCGCGCTGAACACGGCAGGGAAGGCAACGAAAAACGCGATTTGAACAGCCCAGCGAACTCCGCGGTCAAGCACAAGGCGGCGGTGGCGCTTTAAGGCTTTCGTCACAATCTTCGCCATGCTTACTCACCGTCCCCGGAAGCGGCGGACGAGCCCGATTGGCCCGAATTGCTTGTTTCAAGCGCCTGAACAGCACCGTTGATAATGCCTGCCGACGAGAACGTGGCACCTGAAACGGTGTCAACATTGGGCGTTTGCTTAACCAGCATGTCGTCGATAAGCTTCACGGCCTGCTCAAGATATGGGCCATCTTCGTTGGGTGCATCAACAACCTGCACGTCGTCGATATAGCCGTCTTTCACGGTAACCTGCGTGGTTACCGGCCCTCCGTAGCCCTGCGCCGTTCCAGTGAATACGCCGTCGGTGGCAAACGGCCCGCGCTGCGCGGCGCGCTCAGCCTCTTGGATTTGCTTTTGCACCTGCGCGTCGGCAGCGTTCGCGTCGGCGGCCCATAGGCTAAAGCCCACAACCAAGCACGCGATAACGGCCGCGTTGAGCACCTTTGCAATGAAGTTGCGCTTGCGCGCCAGATAGTTAAGCACGGGCACCCTCGCCTTCAGAAGCTGTGGCGTCGCCTGCCGCAGAAGAGGAGCTTCCCGCAGAACCTGATTCGTCCGCATCGTCTGCAGTGCCGCCTTCCGTTGCGCCGCTTTGAGGCTTATCGGACGGATTCGCTTTCTCATACGCGTCTTTTGCCAGGCCAAGCGCCTTTTCGTACGCCTTCACAATAGCTTTCGAAGAATAGGTGGAGCGCGTCACCACATCCACTTTCGCAGGCGCGGTTTGCAGGTCGATAAGCTGTTTCACCACGCCAATGTATTCTTTACCGCGGATAGTGCGCCCGAACGCCGCCCACTCAAGATATGCGTCGTTGGCCTCGTCGTACTCCTCGAGCACTGCGTCTTCTTCGTCGGCCTTGTTCGTGCCGTGCACGTCCTTGATTTCGGTGGCCTTGCCGTCTTTCACCACCACGGTCATGGCAAGGTAATACGGCTCGAACGCATCGGGCTCTTCGGTGTTTTCGCACTTCACGAACACAGTGTAGCTGCCGTCCAAGTACTGCACCTTGTCATTGTCGCCCGCAGGTTCATCCGAAGGCTTGTCGCCGCTTGCCGTGCCGCCGTTTTCACCGGCATTGCCCGCGTTGCCATTGTTGCCTGCGTTGCCGCCGTTGCCTGGCTTGTCGGCAGACCCGCTGCCCGCGTTGCTGCCGCTTGTGCTGCCTGCCGCTGCGGCTGCTTGAGAAAGCGCGTCCTCAATGGCGGCAAGGATGCCTTCAGAGGAAAACGTTGCGCCTGACACGGTGTCCACTGCCGTGGATTGCTTGGCGACAACCGAGTTCACCAGCGCCTTTGCGCGGTTGAAATACGCCGCGTCATCGTTCTGCGACATGATTTCCACCTGGGAAATCTTCCCACCGGCAACGGTCACGGCAACGCGAATGGTGCTTTTGTAGCCCTCGCCCTCGCCATAGTACACGCCATCGGCATAGCCGCCTGCCGGCGCTTGCGTAGGGTTCAACGTCACGTGGGTTTTATTCGAGCCCGCAGCAGGCGCCGACACGGACGATGCGCCCGCATCGGACCCGCTTCCGCCAGCCGCTTTCTCCAACGCGTTTTTGATGGCAACCAAAATTCCCTTCGAGGAATATGTTGCGCCCGAAATGGTGTCGACCGACGTCGACTGCGCCGCGATAACCGAGCTGATCAGCCCTTTCGCATTGCTGAAGTACGGTTCATCGTCGCCCGCGGACACTATTTCGATTGCGGTGATCTTGCCGCCGCTAATGGTCACGGCCACGGTGATGACACTTTTGTAGCCCTGACCAGAACCCGTAAATGTGCCGTCCTTAAGGTTCGTTGCGTCAATTCCGTAGTCGGCCGCGCTGTAGTTCACATCGGTGGTCGGTTGGGCATCTTGGCGTTCTGCTGCAACCTCAACCGGTTTGATTTCCGCAGCAATGGCCTGATCGGGCTGCGCATACGCGTCGGGATCGAACACGAGCGGCTGATACTGCGCCACCACCAGCGCAATCACCACACCTGTCAGCACCGACGGCATCAAAAAGCCAGCCGTCGCCGCCTTCTGCGGCAACGCGGCGTGCTTGCCGAGCTTTTCCTTGCCCGTCATCGACCCTGCTTGAGGCGATTCCCCGCCAGCGTGTTTTCTGGTCTTTCGATCCGTCACGGTTTCGTTTCTCCTTCAAACGGCCTTATGGCGGAGCCGAAACCCCGCCATAAGGCACGATGCATCACCATGGGGCAGGTGACGAAAACACCTTCGCCACCTGCGCTTTTACTTTCGCAGCAACTAGTCCTGCGTACGACGGCGCATAAAGCGCGCCACTGCAGCCAGCACTGCCGCGCCGAGGGCGGCCGCACCCGTCGCCGCCAGCGGGGCAGCGTCACCCGTGGTTGCAAGGCCGGAACCATTCAAAGACCCGTCCGTTGCGCCATTGGCAGAACCGGTGTCGGGAGACCCGGTCGTGGGCGTTTCACCCGAACCCTGCTCGCCCGCGGCAGGAGTCTCCGCCGTCGGCTTTGCGAGCGACTCGCGCGCCTGCTTCAACGCAGCCGTCGCGGCCTCGACGTCATCGCCGGAAGCATCAGCGTTGTCGATCAGGTCATTGGCCTTAGACAGAGCCGCCTGATACGCAGCCCAGCTTTCAGCGGTGTAGTCAGATTCCTTCAGGTTCTTACCCGCCTCAATCTGCTCGCGCAGCGCATTGTTCTGGTCTGCCGTAGCAGCCTCCGTCAAACCAGCTTGTGCGCTCTGCAGGGCGGCAAGAGCGTTCGCGACGTCCTCGTCAGTTGCTGCAACGCTTTCGTCAACACCCTGAGCAGCCTTGAGTGCTTGCTGGAATGCCTCCCAAGAAGTCGAGGTGTACACGCCGTTGTTCTCAATCTTGGATGCGGAATCGATGGCAGCCTCAAGCGCATCCTTGTCGGCAACCTTGGCGTACGTAAACTTCAGGTTGTTGGTGTAACCCGTCGATACAACCTTGATGTCGTACGCGCCATTTGCAGCGAACACCAGCGAGCCGTCGCGGTTCGCGGCCGCAAGGTTCAAGGAACCATCGGCGTTGAAAATCTTCACAGCACCTTTGCCCTGCGCGTTGTAGACCACGCCGTTCACGGTCACCTGAGAGATGTTGCCCAGATAGTTTGCGAAGTCGTCGACCGAGGCGCCATCTGCGGCAGCAAGCTTCAAAGCGGAAGCGTCGAACGCGGCTGCGGCCTTAGTGGTCGTCAGCGTGAAAGATGCGCTGATCGGAGCGTACTTGCCGCTCTTATCGGTAGCCACGATGGTGTACTCGCCCGGTTGCGTGCCGGTCGGGATCTTCACCTCGTTGCTATACGACCCAGAGCCGGCCGTCGTCACCTCAACGTCGCCGCTCCAGCCTTCAATGGTGTACTGCGCATCGAAGCCCTCGGGCAGCGTAGCGTTCATATCGATGGCGGAAGCGTCGTCAATCGATGCACTTTCCTGGGTAGCAATATTGCCCTTATCAGCGGAAACCTTCACCGGAACATACTGGTCCATCGCCACCGTGTAGGTACCGGTCGACGTGTAGAACACCACCGACTTGATGGTCTTGCCCATCATGGACTCATAGTGTTTCGAGCTCAGCGGGCTGCCATGCGCCTCGGTCACAAAGCCGCAACTCCAAGCAAGTTCTTTGCTCTTCCAAATGTTTTCGAGAGCGCGCATGCCGTAGCCCTCGATGTTGCCTTCAGCATCTGCAGCATTCACCACAGCACCGTACACCACGGCTTCTTTGCCGTCAGCATCAACCATTTGCTCGCGCAGGTTTTCGAAATCAATCTCGTAATCGCCGTACTTGCTTTCAGTGGTGAAATCAGCGCTAACGTTGGAAAGGGCGACAGCTTCCTTGCCTTCAACGGCACCGAACTTCAAGTTGCCGGACTCACCGACCGTTACTTCCTTGTAGTTCGCAGGCGTTTCGCCCTCAGGCAGCACGTAGTACGAATAGCTAGCAGCCTGGAACAGCGCATCGCGACCCGAATACGTGGTCGTAGAAGTGTTGCCCTTGATGGACGTAGTGACGTCGATGGAATCGGCATCAGTCACGCGCTTGAGCTTCGACCAGTCAATGTTGTCGGAGCCCACCTTCACGGCAAACGTCGCGCCCGTAATGTCGCTGCCATCGGTGTTCACATGGTACGAACCGGCAACGAGCGAGCCTGCCAGCGTCTTCTGCTTCGTGGCGGACGTCACCACGTCTGTGCCGGAGTTGTTCTGCTCGGCGGCATAGAAATCGCTGTACGGGATGTTCATCAACACGTAGGAACCAACCTCGGGGTACAGGCTGACCAAGGCGTCGAGCGCAGCCTGCAGATGCGTGATCTGCTCAGCGGCTTCGGCTTCGCCCAGGTTCTTCTTGGCAAGCAGGTCCTTGGTTTCGGCGGTTTCCGTCTCAATCGAAGAAGCCGTCCAGGATTCCTCGGTGTACTTGGACTTGTCAAGCGCAGAAGCCTTGTCGTACAGGCTTTGCAGCGAAGCCTTCGTCGCCTCGCTCACAGGCTCCTTTGCACCAACGATGTTGTCGTCGGTGGCTTCGAAGGTATAAGTGTAATCTTCGTAGCCCAAGGCATGCACGGTAAGCTTCCAGTAGCCGGTGCCGTCGGTGCCCTCAGGCAGCTGACAACGCTCGGACTTGGTGAGACCCAGTTGGATGCCCATCATCTTGTGCATCCAGTTATCGGCCGCGAATTTGGTGCCATAGGTGGCAAGAGCATTGGAGTAGGTGTTGTCATCGCCATAGTACGTCCAGGTCACGGACTGCATATTGGCGCCCAAGTCGCCATAGTCGCCGTTGAGGTCGACGCGCAGGAACTCGCCATAGGAGCCACTGGCGTCCTTAACTTCGGGCTCGACGCCCGTGGCGGTCTTGAGGGTCTGACCCTGAATACCCGAGTCGCTGCCGGTGGCAGCGGCGGAGAAGCTGAAGGTGCCGTCGTTGTTCGTTGCGGTCTTGAGGCCGTTAGTGCTGTCGTCAACGCTTGCCACCAGGCCAGAGTAAGCTTGAAGGTTCTGCTCACCAAAACCACCAGCAAGCGTTTCGCCATTTGCTACAAAGCTGTGATTCGCTTTGAATGCCTCAAGGTCGACGGTCTTGATTTTGACGGGCACGTATTTAAGACCCGTGACTTCATGACCCGTCATGTTGTATGTCGTGCCGTCGGCAGCCGTCACCGTTTTAGCCTTGCTGTCGATAGAGAACGTATTGCCATCGACATCAATAAAAGACTCGCTGTCGGGATAGTATGAAGGATAGATTTTCACGCCCTCGGCGGTTTCAATCACATCGGTGCACTGGAAGCTGCCGCGATGCAGGCCGTGATTGAAGGTGGCGCGGGTCACCGCATCGAAGGCACCCTTGTCAGCCTCATTATGGGAATCGAGCTCGTCGGAACTCGCGGTGGAACCGGCTGCCTGCACGTTCTCGCCCGCCCAATACTCTGCCCAGGTCAAGCCAGCATAGCCGTAAGTGTATTCATCTTCGACAACGGCAGGATTCTGGTCGTCGTAAGCAGCCTTCAAAGCGTTGTCCACGGCAGCCTTGATGGCGTTGGAGGAAATCGTTGCCGTGGAAACAGCATCAATATTGTCGGTATTACCGGCACCCTCGATTTGGCTGACAACGCCCGCGTACGTCGTTCCCCTTGACTTATAGCCGTTTACCGCTCTGTCCATGCGGTCCCAGTCATCATCGCCAAGTGCATCGTAGTTGGCAACTTCGACCTTCGTGATCTTAGAACCGGCAACAGTGACGGTAACCGAAACGTCGTAGCTTTCCGCATTCCATTCGTCGCCCTTGTTCAGCGGGTCGCTGGAATCGGCTACGGCAGAACCCTTGTATTCGCCGTCGGCAATCTTGTTCAAATCATATGAACCAGCCTGCACAGCGATAGCGTTTTCGCCTTCTGACAGGGTATAATTCTCGATTGAGTCCGAAGACGTTTCCGCGTCTTCGCTCGATTGCGGGGCAGCCGTTTCAGTGTTGGTAGCATCGGAGCCGGCTGCCCCTTCTATTTCACCACCGCCGGTTTGGGCAAGTGCCGCCGCCGGGGTCAGTGACAACGTTAGCGCCATGGCCAGCGCGCCTTTGGAAGCGCTGCTTCCCGCGCGGGCCAGGACGCGCCGAACCGCATTGCGTTCGATCATCCTCTTTCCTTTCGTCGTTTTCCTCGGGCGTTGCCTCATTTGCAGAGAGCAGTCGCCATGTGACGGACTGCTATCGCAGGATGCGTGCCGAGTTTTCCAGCATTAACAATCCGATAAACAAACAAATAATGTATGAGCAAGGTAACAACGTCAATGAAAACTTTTCTTAAGGTAACTATTGTTACCGCATAAAACACAATCTCACTACATAGTTTTCAGGTTTTGGCACCTAAGGAAGGTAGCTTAATGTAACTTTATTCCTATTTGAACATAATACCTGATAGTCGTGTTATTTAGTCATGGATAACTAGAGAACGAGCGGCCGGACTGGTCATTTGGATGTTCCCGCCTCGCGCTGCGCGCGATCGAGAACGCGCCCGCTCGGGCGCATACCATCGGCTTGACGGATATGCTAATTCCCATCTGAAACGTTTCAGCACCTGCCTCGCGCTTTGCGCGATCAGGTGCGCGCCCGCTCGGGCGCATAAATGGGATGCCAAATGTCCACTGGACATTTGGCTATTTGTGATACGGCTCGCCGTGGGAGATTTTTTGCGTGCGATAGAGCTGCTCGAGCAGCACCACGCGTGCCAGATTGTGGGGTAGCGTGATGGGGCCGAACGACAGCAGCTCGTTGGCGCGTTGGCGCACCGCATCGCTTACTCCGTCCGAACCGCCAATGACGAACGCGAAATTACTTTTCCCTTGCAGCATCAGGTTGTCCAGGCGCTTCGACAACCCCTCGCTTGAGCGTTCCTTACCATCGATGGCCAACAGCACCACATGCGTGTCCGCGCCCAATTTCTCCAGCTCAGCGCAAATAGCTGCGCCTTCTTTATCGCGCGCGCCGTCCACGCCGCCAGCCTTGCGCGGGTCAATGTCGGCAATCTCACGCACCTGGGTTTTCGCATACGGCTGCAAACGCTTCAGGTATTCTGCGCACGCATCAACCCAAAACCGCTCCTTCAGCTTTCCAACCGCCACAACCGTAAACTTCATGCCCAACTCCTGCACTCGCGTTTCATGCTCTGCGCAATTCTCTCATTCCACCGCCGCAAACACAACGAACCTGCCACACCATTCACGCCCACGTCACGCGAATCAGCTGCCTACCGATGACTCGAAACACAGTCGAAACAAACTGCGCCTCATTTTCGTCCACTTGCCCAAAAAATTGCGTTTCACGATGAATAGGGTGTTTACAAGTTGTTACCTCGCTGTTAATGTTCATTCCACAATTTCATAGCGTCACCCCGTTGATATGTTCTGGATCGGAAGAAACAGGGCAGGCAGGGGCCTCTGGAGAATCCCACATGTGGGTGCCGAAGGGGCAAGACGAGCGCAGGCAACCAAGCCGAGCCGCATAAGCACAAACCATGCTGCAGCGGCGAACCGCACCGTCGAAACTCTCAGGCAAAAGGACAGAGAAAAGCATTTCGCTTGTCGCAACCGCGAACGTTATTCGCAAACTCAAACGTTCGCTCGCAGCTTTTCCCTTTCCTACAACCGCATAGTTTTCCAGCAGTGCTCCTCAAGCGTTTCGGCACTTCGCGCGAATGTCGTACACGTCCTCGGGTTTCGCAGAGGTTGTATTGGCATTCGATAAAAGACGAGGAGTGAAAAGTGGAAGGGTTTTTCGACGTCGCCAATGATGTGATCACCGCCATTGACGACTTTGTATGGGGCGTACCGCTGATGGTGCTCATCCTGTTCGGAGGCATCTTGCTGACGGTGCGTTTAGGCGGCTTGCAATTCCGCCAACTGCCGCGCGCGCTGCGCTACATGGTGAAGAACGAAAAAGGTGGCAACGGCGAGGTCACCAGCTTTGGCGCGCTGTGCACCGCGCTTTCAGCAACCATCGGTACAGGCAACATCGTGGGCGTTGCCACCGCTATTGTGGTGGGCGGCCCGGGTGCCATGTTCTGGATGTGGCTGGCAGCGCTGTTCGGCATGGCTACGAAGTATTCCGAAGGTTTGCTTGCCGTGAAGTTCCGCAGCATCGACAAAAACACCGGCCACGTGCTTGGCGGCCCGTTCTATTACATCGAGCGCGGCATGGGCAAACGCCTGCCGAAAATCAGCTGGCGCTGGTTGGCTAAGTTGTTCGCGTTCTTCGGCATGTGCGTTGGCTTGTTCGGCATTGGTACTTTCACCCAGGTGAACTCCATCAATACCGCCATCACGAACTTCTTCGACCCCGAAAAGTCCGTTACCGTCAGCATCCTGGGCATGGACTACTCCATCGCAACCGTTATTGGCGGCATCGTGGTCGCCGTGCTGGTGGGCCTGGTGGTCATCGGCGGCATCAAGCGCATTGCCAGCGTGTCCGAGCGCGTCATCCCCGCAATGGTGGTGCTGTACGTTGGCTTCTCCATTGTGCTTTTGGTAACGAACCTTGATAAAATTCCGGACGCTTTCGTGGTAATTTTCCGCTCCGCCTTCGGTCTGGACGCTGCTGCCGGCGGCATGCTCGGCGCTATCTTCATCGCCATGCAGAAGGGCATTGCCCGCGGCATCTTCTCCAACGAGGCCGGCCTGGGTTCTGCGCCTATCGCCGCCGCTGCTGCGCAGACGAAAGAGCCTGTGCGCCAGGGCCTCGTGTCCATGACCGGCACGTTCCTGGACACCATCGTGGTGTGCTCCATGACCGGCCTGGCCTTGGTTATGACCGGTGCGTACCAAATTCCCGGCCTTGAGGGCGCTGCCGTTACCACCGCCGCATTCCAAGCCGGCCTGCCGTTCATTCCCGGCGACGTGGTTGCGTTTGTGCTGATGGCATGCCTGGCGCTATTCGGCTTCACCACCATCCTTGGGTGGGACTACTACGGCGAGCGTTGCCTTGAGTACTTCAGCAACGGCAGCATGAAGGCCGTGAAGGTGTACCGTTGGCTCTACATCGCCGCCGTGTTCATCGGCCCTTACATGACCGTTTCCGCCGTGTGGACCATCGCTGACATCTTCAACGCTTGCATGGCCGTCCCGAACATGATTGCTCTGATCGTCCTATCCGGTGTTGTGGTGCGCGAGACGAAAGACTTCTTCAAGCGCCTCAACGATGCCGGCGGCGACGAAGAGAAGATGGCACCGCACGAGAACAGCGAAGACGTGCCGCCCATCGACAGCCTTACCGATCGCCTGGGCGCCAAGACCGCCCAGGAGGATACCGCAGCAACTGCACAAGGTTTCGCCACCGCTTAGCAGTTGCCTGTCCCTCTAAGAAGGCCCCGTGTTTCACGTGAAACACGGGGCCTTCGTTTTACTTGCATGCCTGTGTGAGCAGGGAAATGGTCGAAGGTTAACCGCGAACACGGGGACGGAGGGGCGTGTTCACGGTTAACTTTGCTTATCCTAAAGCGAATACGTGAACACCCGCTCCGTCCCCGTGTTCACGCAAACGCTATCCTAAGCACCAGCTCCGCTGCAACGTCCACGATATCAACGTTCAAAACGCCCAGACCGCGCCTGCAGCATCCTAGCAGCCACGCACTATACTGCCTTCTGACCAGCAAAAAGGCCGCCCGAAGGCGGCCTTTTGGTTCACAGCTGTTTCACGTGAAACACGTTACTCTACGCCAGCGTGTACAAGGGCATCGGCAACCTTGCGTGCAGCTGCGGTGATGCTCAAGTCGTTCACGTCAACGGTGATGTCGGCGTACTGTTCGTACAGCGGCAGGCGCTCGTCGTACAGCTCGCGCAGACTCATGCCGATACCGCCCTTCAGCACCACGCCGCGCTCCTGCAGATCGCTTAAGCGATGCACCAGCTGATCGTAAGAGATCTTCAGGTACACAACCGTGCCGATTTCCGCCAAATGCTTCATGGCCTCATCGGAGTACACAGCCGAGCCGCCCGTTGCGATGATGCTGTTATCAGCCTGCAAATCACCCAAAATCTGGTTTTCCACCTGGATGAAACCCTCTGGGCCAAGCGCGTCGATAATCTTCTGCAGCGTTTTGTCGCACTGGTTCTGAATAACGATGTCAGCGTCGATAAAATCCTTCGTCATGATTTTCGCCAACACAATGCCCAACGTCGACTTACCGGAGCCGGGCATACCGATAAGAACAACGTTGTTCTTCTCAGCCATGGTGAATCCTCCTTGATCGGTCGCATGTGTTCGCATTGTATCACGCCCGTATGCAACCGCCGCGCTTGGTAACAAGGTGTTCTTATACAGCGGTGTCAGCGGAATCGATGCCCCTTCTTTTTCTTCAGCGGAAGCGTTTCGCTGAAGACAATCGCAATGAAAATCAACGCAAAGCCTAGCAGCAGACGCCCCGTAAGCTGCTCCCCGTACAAAAGCACGCTAAACAGCACGCCAAACACCGATTCCAAGCTAAGGAACAAGGATGCTTGCGCAGGTGGAATATGAGCCAACGCCACGTTTTGAATGCCGAACGCCACAATAGAGGCGAACACCGCAAGAAACGCCAGCTGGGCGATAATATCGGGCGTGAACGCCGCAAAACCCGGGAACGTTTCAAACACTGCACCCGAAAGCAGGCCCATGGATCCTTCCGCTACAAACTGTACCGCGGTAAGCGCCAGCACGTCATGCAAACGAGAGAGCTTCGACACCAACACCATGTGCACGGCGAACAGCAGCGCACACAGCAGCGTCATAGCTTCGCCGAAGCCCATGGTAAGCCCACCGCTTTGCACCGACACCAACCAAATGCCCACTAACGCCAGCACCGCAGCACCTACATTGAACACGGTAGGACGGCGGCGAGCCACAATCCACCACAGGAAGGGGACGATAACGCAATACGTTGCCGTCAGAAACGCGTTAATGCCCGGCGTTGTGTGCTCCAGGCCCACCGTCTGCGACCAAAACGCAAGAAAATCCGCCAACCCCAGCACCACACCTGCTAGCACCATCTTGCCGGAAAACGCCGCCTTCACACGCTTCCACAAAATTGCGCTCAACAGCACGCCGGCCGACAGAAAGCGCACACCCAACAACCAAGCCGGCGGAATAACCGACACCACGTCCTTCATGGCAACAAAGCTGTAGCCCCAAATAATGGTGGCAACAACAATAGCAGCCTTGTACACCCACGCAGGCAGCTCTTTTCCCAACATCCGCTTCCCTTCGTTCCTTCTTGCGCAAGCAAGGTCATGCACAACAAAGAAACGCCAGTCCGTCAACGCACAAAGCGAAGACAGATTGACGTTTCACGTGAAACATTTCCATTCAATGCAATCACCGAAGGGCGTCAGCCCTGATGACGCTTGGTAAACCCAGCAAGCGCACTATACCACGAAGGGTGGCAACGCGGCACGCAATTAACGAGCGCCACCGCCGCCGGAGCCAAAACCGCCACCGCCGCCACTTGAGAACCCGCCGCCAAAACCACCGGCAGACGACGAGCCCCCACTTGCAGCCTGCAAAGCCTCGTGAGCCGTTTTAACCGCCTGGTCAAATGAATCCGACAGGAAACTGCCCACATCAGGCATCTGCGCGCCAGATCCGGCCTCAGGAGCGCTATACCAAGCCCACCACGGCACATACGAGCAGCCATAGCTGTCATCAACCGCGAACAGCTCAGGCTGCGTTTGACGCAGCTGCTCGATGGCCTTTTTAGCCACGCCGAACAGATACGCGTACACCATGAACTCGCCCCATACCTTCACATCGGCCGGGCCGCGCTCGTCAAGCGAGCTGAAATCGCGCAGCCAGTTACGCAGCGCCTTACAGTGCGCAACCAACTCGTTGCCTTCAACGCTACGTCGCGGCATGTTATTGCCAATAAACACCAGCGCCACTACCGTTGGAATAAAGAAGAACAACGTAAGCATATTGCTGTCGTCTAGCCATTTCAGCACGCCGAACACGGCCAACACCGCCGCCAAAGCCCACATAACGGTGCGCAGGTGCTTCCCTTTATCCTCGAAGAAGTTATGGGCATCCGTTTCGGTCGTCACAACCTTTTGCCACGCTTCCATCGCCTTCACCATGGCATTGGGGTGATCCTCACCGTACTTCTTGATGGAGCCGAACCACAGCGCGCTCTGCCCGGCGCCAATTTTGTTGAACAGCAGCTTGAATGTTGCCTGGTCAATAGGGTCTTTCACATCCTGCGCATCCACCAAGCGCGTGATGTAGAAGTCATTCACCGGCTTCATGCCGCCCAATTTTGCCGGCGCATCATACGAGCCCGCGTCAATGCGCACAGCCCCCGTTTGCGCAAGGTGCATGATGGTTGCCGTTAAATCGTCGGTGCTTTCACGATTCCAGCGCCACAAGCGCCCGATAACCGCAGGGTGCATACCCTTGCTTGGCACATCGCGCCAGTATTTGTCCGTGAATGTGGGCGTGTACTCCTTGCCATGGCGGAAAAACGCCCACAGCGCCCACGCAAGCACCAGCAGGCAAACAAGCGCACAGCCCGCAACATACCCGAACGACATCATACGTTGCGTGTTCGCTTTATCGGCCCAGCTTTTCTCTTCCTTCAGCACGGTATCTAGGCGCTGCTCGCCCGCATGCAGGCGCAACGTTTTCAACGACACGTTCGAAAGCCACGCGGTGGGGGTCAGCACGCGCATTTCAGCGTATGCGCCCGATTCTATGCGCGGGACCGTGCAGGTAACCGACCCGTCGGCATTTACCGAAACCGTGCCATCAAGCGGGCCGTGGCCCCAGGCGCGCACATTGTCGCCCGGCGTTACCGTTGTTCCTTGCGGCAGCGGCAGCTGTAGCGTTGCCGTCACGTTCTCGGAAGGGGCAGACCACTGCGAACCAACATAGCGCCAGTACACTTCGGCAACGTCGTCGTACATTTGCGCCATGTTCGTGATGGTGTAGTCAAGCTCCACCACAATGCGCTTGGGAGTGTTGCCGAAAAACACATACACAGTGTTCTTCGGAGAGTCAACCGAATATGCATCCTTACCCGGGCCACCCTCTTCGCGCCATTTCAGGTCGAACGGCACCTCTTCCACTTGCGTCATGGAATATTCGGTAGCACCTTCGCCCGTTACCGGCATCACACGCACGCCGTTTACGCTGAATTCCGCATTTGAAGGCAGCAAGTTCATAGTCCACCACACGGCAGAATACGACCCATCGAAATCAAACGTGCGCTGCTCTACCACATGCAACGTGCCATCGGTTTCCATTTGCGCTTGGATGTCAACCTGCGGCATTTCATACGATTTTGCGTGAGCTGTTGCAGGAAACACCAGCATGAACAAGATGCATGCCGTCAGCAACGCAAACGCGGCAAGAAGCTGCTGCGCACCAGAATATGCGCGCTGCTGCAGGTTGTGGCGAATTTGAGGTGGCCTTGTGTATTGCACTGAGAAAGCTCCTTGCAAGTTTGGGACAGTCACGGTATCATAGCAAACCGCACCTATTATAGCGTGGAGAAGTGACCGAGAGGCCGAAGGTGCTCGCCTGCTAAGTGAGTATGCCCCACAAGGGCATCTAGGGTTCGAATCCCTACTTCTCCGCCA
>ERZ808240.338-NODE-338-length-63147-cov-13.002092_pt1 | contig 63147 bp, 51 predicted proteins | sample MGYA00521084_ERZ808240 | MGnify/ENA primary metagenome ERZ808240 (study PRJEB31516, sample SAMN03275571) | gut metagenome | biome: mammalia-associated habitat; material: feces | host: Papio cynocephalus | place: Kenya | collected 2012-08-06 ...
GGACCACGAGAAGATGGTGAACGTCAACGTCATCAGCTTCCTGCGCATGTTCCACCACTTCATGACCATCTTTGCCGCCCAGGACCGCGGCGCCGTCATCAACGTCTCGTCCATGACGGGTGTCTCGAGCTCCCCGTGGAACGCCGAGTACGGCGCCGGCAAGGCCTACATCCTCAAGCTCACCGAGGCCGTGGCCTGCGAGTGCGAGAAGACGGGCGTCGATGTCGAGGTCTGCACGCTGGGTACCACGCTCACGCCCACGGCCATCAAGAACTTCCCGAAGGGCCCGGTGGGCGAGCAGGTCGTCAAGCTCGCGCTCACGCCCGACGAGGTGGCCGACGAGGCGTTCGAGAAGCTCGGAAAGGAGCTCTCCATCATCACGGGCGAGCGCAACAAGAAGAGCGTCCACGACTGGAAGGCCAACCACACCGAGGACGAGTACATCCGCTACATGGGCTCGTTCTACGCCGACCAGGACTAGCTTGGGCGCTGGCGTCAAGCCGCATATGACGAGGGCCCGTCTCGCACAGCGCGAGGCGGGCCCTTTTGATGTCGAGGGGGGGACTGCCCCTGCCGTCTACACACGGACCTCGAAGCCCTCGTGGGCGCCGGGGGCGTGGCAGGGCACCTGCTCGCAGGACGCCACCGAGAAGCCCAGGCCCATGCGGCGCAGGAACTCGTACTTGCCGCGGGCGTCGGCGAACTGGTCTCGCAGACCGGCGAGCACGCTCGCGCACGCGTGCCCCGTGCCCTCGAGCTCGGCCGTGACCGTGCCGTCGTCCATGTTGCGCACCCAGCCGACCACGCCTGCGGCGCGGGCGAGCGCCTGCGTGGTCCAACGGAAGCCCACACCCTGCACCGTGCCGCAGAAGGAGAGGGCGAGGCGAACGCGCTCGTCCGTGTCCCAGCGGGCGATGACCTCGTCGACGTCCGCGGGCGTGCCCGGCCCCACTACAGCGCGCTCTCGTAGATCTTGCGGGCGTCCTCCATCGTGAGGCGCTGGAGCTGGCCAAACTCGGCACCCTTGTTCTGCTCGAGGGTCTCGAGCAGCGCCGGGATGTCGTCTGCCGTCACGCCCAGCTCGCCAAGCGTGCGGGGCATGCCAAGCGAGGTGAAGAACGCCTGAAGCTCGTCGATCGTGGCGAGGACGGCGTCCTCGACGGCCTCCTCGGGCGTGGCGTCGATGCAGTCCTCCACGACGTCGACGGGCTCGATGTCGAACACGCGGGCGCCGAGCGTGAGGAAGCGCTCGGGGTTTGCCTGCCACACGTAGCGCATCCACGCGGGCATGATGACGGCCAGCCCCGCGCCATGGGCCACCTTGGGGTCGTGGGCGGAGAGCTCGTGCTCCATGCCGTGGCTCTCCCAGCCACCCGCGCGCGTGCCGTTCACGCCACGGCCACATCCCGCGAGGTCGTTGTGGGCCAGCGTGCCCGCCCACATGATGTTGGCGCGCGCGTCGTAGTCCTCGGGGTTCTCGATGGCGCGGGGCGCCTCGTCAACGAGCGCGCGGATGAGGCCGCAGTCCAGCTCGTCGGTCACGGGCACGGGGCCGCTCGTGGAGAAGAAGCGCTCCAGGATGTGCGCGCAGATGTCCGTGACGCCGGCCGCCGTCTGGTAGGCGGGCAGGGTGAAGGTGAGCTCGGGGTCCATGACGGCCACGACGGGGCGGTTGAGCTCGGTGGTCAGGCCCTTCTTGAGCAGCGTCTCGTCGTTGGTGAGCACGCTCGAGGCGCTGGCCTCCGAGCCTGCCGCCGGAATGGTGAGCACGCAGGCAACGGGCAGCTTGCCGGCCGCAACGGGCTTGGCCGCATGGGTGTAGAGGTCCCAGACGTCGCCCTCGTAGGGCACGCCGAGCGCGATGCCCTTGGCCGTGTCGATGGCAGAGCCGCCGCCCACGGCGAGCACGACGTCTGCGCCGGCCTCGCGAGCGATCGCGATGCCCTCGCGGGCGTGGGCGAGGCTCGGGTTGGGGCGGGCGCCGCCAAACTCGGTGTGGGCCACGCCAGCCGCGTCGAGCGAGGCGAGCACGCGGTCGAGCGTGCCCGTGCGCACGACCGAACCCTGCCCGTAGACGACCAGGGCGTGCGTGAATCCGCGCGAGGCGAGCTCGGAGCCCGTGCGATCCGTGACGCCGCGGCCAAACACGACCTGGGTGGGCATGGAGAAGCTGAAGTCGTTCATGATGGTTCCTCTCGGCGCGTCGGGTTCCTTCATTGGTATGCTTGAAGCCATTGTAAGCGCGCATGCGCAGACGACGGGGAGGCAAATCGATGGGGGACAGTGGAATCGGACGTGCGGCCGTGGCGGCGCTCCTGGGCATAGGCGTGGCCATTGCGGGCCCCTATGCGCTCGTGGGCGTGGACGTCACCTGGCAGCGCATCGTCATGCTGTCGCTTGTGCTTGCGTGCGTGGCGCTGCTCGTGGCAACCGTGGTCCTCTCCATGGTGGCCGAGATGTGCGCCCGCTCGTCTCGCGCGTGCGCCGATCGCGTGCTCATGCTTTCGGATGCCTTCGTTATCTCCTCGGTTGGCGCCATCCTCGTCACGTGCGTCTTCGCGTTCGTGCTCGCCGTCATCCGGCTTGCGTGAGCGTGTCACGGCGGCTCCACATCAGGGCTGCGCCCGCATGCCAAATGACCATTGATGCGCGAACAACTTGCCCATCTAGCTGCAAATTTGCATAATACGTTCCGAGCAGGGCCGCCACGCGGCTATACTGTTCGCGGTTAGTGTTTGTCGCTCAAAGCTATGGAGGTAAGACATGCTCGTTAACGCAACGCACATGCTCCAGTCCGCCGAGAAGGGCCACTACGGCCTCGGCGCGTTCAACACGAACAACATCGAGTGGACCTACGGCATCCTTACGGCCGCCGAGGAGCTCCAGAGCCCGCTCATCATCCAGTGCACCGCCGGCGCCGCCAAGTGGATGACCAGCTTCAAGCTGTGCCACGACGTCGTCGTCGACATGATGGACACCCTCAACATCACCGTGCCGGTTGCCCTCCACCTCGACCATGGCTCCTACGAGGACTGCTTCAAGGCCATCGAGGCCGGCTTCTCCTCCATCATGTATGACGGCAGCCACGAGAAGGACTTCCAGACCAACCTCGAGCACACGGCCGAGCTCGTGAAGCTCGCCCACTCCAAGGGTCTCTCCATCGAGGCTGAGGTTGGCGGCATCGGCGGCGTCGAGGACGGCGTTGCCTCCGAGGGCGAGCTCGCCGACCCCGAGCAGTGCAAGCAGATCGCCGACCTGGGCGTTGACTTCCTCGCCTGCGGCATCGGCAACATCCACGGCCTGTACCCGGCTGACTGGAAGGGCCTGTCCTTCGACCAGCTCGCGGCCATCAAGGCCAAGACGGGCGACCTGCCGCTCGTGCTCCACGGCGGCACCGGCATCCCCGTCGAGCAGGTCCAGAAGGCCGTCTCCATGGGCATCTGCAAGGTCAACGTCAACACCGACCTCCAGGTCGTCTTCGCCCAGGGCGTGCGCGAGTACGTCGAGGCCGGCAAGGACAAGCAGGGCAAGGGCTACGATCCTCGCAAGATGCTCCTCCCGGGCCGCGACGCCATCGTCGAGCGCACCAAGGAGCTCATCCGCGAGTTCGGCTCCGACGGCAAGGCCTGGAACTAGGCTTAAGCTCGAGCGCCGCATGCGCATCAGCGTTCTCAGGGCCGTCCGCCTCGCGCGGGCGGCCCTTTTCTTGTAGGGGCTGGGGGCGGTCCTTATGGCGACTCTCTCGCGAGGTTGGTGGAGGAAGCCGCCTTGCCGAATCTTGTCCGCCTCGCCTGACGCCTGGGGACGAAGTGCGATACTAGGTACGAAGAAAGGAAGTTAGCCATGTATGACAATGAACCGGTGCCTGGCCGCAACGAGCCCTGCTGGTGCGGGAGCGGCAAGAAGTACAAGAAGTGCCACGCTGCCATCGACGAGCGTCTCCAGGAGTGCTACCTCAACGGCCAGGAGGTGATCTACCGCCACCTGCTCAAGACGCCCGAGGACATCGAGGGCATCAAGCGCTCCGCGGCCATCAACGTGGGCGTGCTCGACATGGTGGGCGAGCGCATCGCCCCAGGCGTGACCACGGCCGAGGTGGACCAGTGGATCTATGACTACACGGTCGAGCACGGCGGCATTCCTGCGGACCTCAACTACGAGGGCTTCCCCAAGAGCGTCTGCACCTCCATCAACGACGTCGTGTGCCATGGCATCCCCAGCGAGCGCGACGTGCTCCGCGAGGGCGACATCGTCAACGTGGACTGTTCCACGATCCTCGATGGCTACTTCTCCGACTCCTCGCGCATGTTCTGCATCGGCGAGGTGTCGCCTGAGCGCAAGAAGCTCGTCGACGTCACGCGCGAGAGCATCCAGCGCGGCCTGGCCCAGGTGAAGCCCTGGAACACGCTTGGCGACATGGCCCACGCCGTGCAGACCTACGTGGAGGAGAACGGCTTCAACGTGGTGCGCGAGTTTGGTGGCCACGGCATTGGCAAGGAGTTCCACGAGGACCCGTTCGTGGCCCACGTGGGCGAGCCGGGCGAGGGCGTGGTGCTCGCGCCGGGCATGTGCTTCACGATCGAGCCGATGGTGAACGCCGGCGGCGCGGACATCGACATGAACGACCCCAACGGCTGGACCGTGCGCACCGCCGACGGTTCCGACTCCGCCCAGTGGGAGGTTCAGCTCGTCGTGACCGAGACGGGCTACGAGCTGCTGAGCTGGTAGTTTGCGAGCGCAGTGCTTTTTTGGAGGGGCTTTCTGGCTTGGCCGGGGAGTCCCTCTTTGCGTCTGGGGTGGCCTAGCCGGCAACGCTCTCCCAGTAGAGGTAGGCGGCCTGGGCGGGGTCCTCGCAGCCGAGCCAGGCAAAGTAGTCCTCGGCGTCTGCCTCGTAGTCGTCTGGGTCGTCGTAGTCGTTGGGGTCGGGCAGGTCTGGCGCGGCGCCACTCTCCGGGTTCTTGTCCCCCGAGGCGTCGAGGATGGGCAGTGCCGAGGCCCTGAGCGACGTCTCGGGGGGCCAGTAGTTTCTGCCGGTATTCCATCTGGACACGTCGATGACCTCGCCGCCGCGGACGACGGCCTCGAAGACTCGCTCGTGCCTCTCGTTGTGCGAGCGCCAGTAGTGGGGCGTGCCGCCGTCGAGCAGGCCGCCGTCGATGACCTCGCCCGTCTCGTCTGGCTCTCCGAGGTAGGTGCTGCCGAGAAGCGCGGCCGGCATCCCCTTCCAGGGCATCGACTGGGCGAGCGGCTTGCCGTCTGGGTTCGCGGTGGGGAGGTCCTCGGCCTGGGGCGCAGGCGTCGTCGTGGAGGGCTGCGTCTCTGCGACTGTCTTAGCCTGGGTGTTCGCGAGCTGCGGCGTTGCTGGCCTGGTGTTTGCGGAGACGGACGTCTGCTGCTTCTGCGGCGTCATGACGACGGCGCACGTCGAGAGCGCGAGCGCGAGGAGCGCTATGCCGAGCAGGCTGAACAGGGTGCTGTGCCTCATGATGGCCTCCCATCGTTGTGACGAGTCTAGCGCCGATTGCGGACAATATGTATCCTCGCAGGTACTGGCCAAAGCGAGCGAGGGGAGACGCCATGGGGATTGCGGAGGACATCGCGGCATACACGCCCGTGAACGAGCAGGAGCTCGTGGATCGCGAGCTCATCCTTGATCGTCTCGTGCGTGACCCGCACGTGGCGGACCGCAGCTCGCTTGCCCACCTCACCACAAGCGCCTGGACCGTTGACGCGGCGGGGGAGCGCGTGCTTTTGTGCTACCACAACATCTATGACTCCTGGAGCTGGGTTGGCGGACATGCGGACGGCGAGCTTGACCTCGCCTCCGTCGCGGCCCGCGAGCTTGCGGAGGAGACGGGCGTGGCTGATGCCCGTCTCGTGAGTGCGGGTTCGAGCGCAGACGCGGGAGGCATTGCCTCTCTCGAGGTTCTTACCGTTGACGGGCATGTGAAGCGTGGCCGCTACGTGGGCTCTCACCTGCATCTCAACGTGACGTACCTGTTCGTGGCGGACCCGTCTGCTCCCCTGAGCGCAAAGCCCGACGAGAACAGCGGCGTGCGCTGGGTGCCGCTCGATGACGTGTGCTCGCTCTCGAGCGAGCCGTGGATGTGCGAGCGTGTCTACGAGAAGCTCATCGCGCGGACGCGGGCGTTGCGCGATGCCGGGCTGCTTGGCGAATCGCCGTCTTAGAGCGCCGTTCCGCCCGCGGGGACCGAGAGGCGCGAGAGGTCCACGCCCTCGTGCCCGAGCAGGGTCACCTTTGTCTCAATGCCGCCGCCAAAGCCCGTGAGGCTTCCTTGCGCGCCCACGACGCGATGGCAGGGGATGATGATGCCGATGGGATTGGCGCCCACGGCTCCGCCCGCGGCGCGTGCCGACGTCCTGCTGCCGCGCGCCTCGCTCACGCGCTGAGCCACCCAGCCGTAGGTGACCGTCTGTCCGTAGGGGATGGCGAGCAGAGCGTCCCAGACGGCGCGCTGGAACGTCGTGCCCTGGGGTGCGAGCGTGAGCTCGGCGGGGTCTGGCGCCTTTCTGGCGAAGTAGCGGTCGAGCCAAGAGCGGGCCTGGGAGAATGCGGGCGCGTCATCGGCGCGCTCGGCGCCGCCCCAGTCGTGCCTGTGCGCGTCCCTGCCGGTCGTGAACTGGCAGACGCTCAGGCTCGTGCCGTCCTCGCTCCCCAGCACGAGCGGGGCGATGATCCCGGACTCGTAAGAGGTGTACATCATTTGGCTCCCCCTGCCCTTCTCGCTTGTTCGCGGGCGCGTCTCCGGGCCCTCTTCTGCGCATCCGTGAGCGGTGCGTAGTCCCTCTCGAATCCCGGGACGTCTCCTGCGGCGATGGCCCACAGGTAGAGGCTCGCGACGCTTCCGTATGGGCTGTACCTGCGGCGATATCGCTCGAACTGTTCTCGGGCGATCTTTCGATGGTGGTAGACCATGCGCATGCCGCGTTGTATCGCCAGGTCGTCGTAGCTCAGGATGTCCGGGCGTTGGAGGCAGAAGAGCAGGAGCATCTCCGCCGTCCACGTTCCGATTCCCTTGAGCGAGGAGAGCGCGGCTATGGCGCTGGCGTCATCCATGTGCTCGATGGCCGCGAGGTCAAACTCGCCGGTGTCGACCTTGCGAGCGAAGTCCTTGATGTACTCGGCCTTCCTGAAGCTGATGCCGCATGCCTGGAGCCCGTCGATGTCGGCGGCGCCCACGCGGGCGGGGCAGATCTCCCCGAGTTGCCGTCTGAGGCGCTCCCACACCGTTCTCTGGGCGGCGTTGGAGATCTGCTGGCCCACGATATGGTGAATGACGGCGGGGAAGAGACCCTCGTCCACCTCGCGGAGCACATGACCACGCACCTCGTCGACGGCTCGGATGGCCAGTCCGAGTCGCCTGTCTCTCGAGGCGAGGTAATCCGTGGCCTCGCTTGTGTACGTGAAGAACATGCCCATGCCCCCCCCTGTCTGTCTCGCTTTGCCTGGTAGCCCATTATCATACATATGTTCGATTGTTGCGCAAGATTCAACTATGGGTGGGTATACTCGCATCACGGAAGCCGGCCGCCGGGGAGCGGCATGGGGAGAAGGAGAGGCTTATGAAGGTCATGCTCGTGAACGGAAGCCCGCACAAGACGGGATGCACGAACCGCGCGCTCGAGGAGGTCGCCCGCGCCCTGGAGGCAGACGGCGTGGAGGCGGAGATCTTTTGGATCGGTGCCAAGCCGCAGGGCGGCTGCGCTGCGTGCGGGAGCTGCGCCAAGACGGGGGAGTGCGCCTTTGGTGACGTCGTGAACGAGTTTCGCGCTAAGGCGGCTGAGGCTGACGGCTTCGTGTTTGGCGGCCCGGTCCACTACGCGCATGCCTGCTCGTCGCTGCTGGGCTTCATGGACCGCCTGTTCTCCTCGAACGGTCGCGCCGGTACGACCAACGTGCTTGCCCGCAAGCCGGCGGCTGCCGTGGCGAGCGCCCGCCGCGCGGGGACCACGGCCTCGCTCGATGACATCAACAAGTTCTTCACCATCTCGCAGATGCCCATCGTGAGCTCCTTCTACTGGAACAACGTCCATGGTGCCACGCCTGCAGACGTGGAGCAGGACGAGGAGGGGCTGTCCGTCATGCGCCAGCTTGGTCACAACATGGCCTGGATGCTTCGCTGCATCGAGGCGGGCCGCTCGGCCGGCGTGGAGCCGGTTGACGAGCCGCGTGCTTGGACGAACTTCATCCGCTAGGGGCTGGCCCCGTGCCTGCATGGCGGGGCGCGCCCGCAGCGGATGGCCGCGGGCGCGCCTGGGTGAGGGCCTTGCTGAGACGTCGTGGGGCCTATGCCTGCTCGGCCGGGCCAAACACCTCGATGGAGCGGGCGAGTTCGTCTCTGATCTTGATGTGCTGGGGACAGGCCTGCTCGCACCTGCCGCACTTGATGCACTCGTCTGCGGGGCGCTTGCCGTGGCGCTCGACCTGCCAGGCGCGCTCCTTCTTGGCCGTCGCGAGGTTGCCGTAGAGCGTGAGCATGTTCATGGCCGTGAACGTGCCGGAGATGCCGATGTTGTTGGGGCAGACCTTGGTGCAGTAGTTGCAGCGCGTACAGGGGATGAGGGGAATCTTGGCGAGCTCTGCCTGAGCCCGGGCAATCGTTGCGCGCTGGGCGCCCGTGAGGGATTCGAACGAGGACATGTAGGAGAGGTTGTCCTGCATCTGAGCGACGTCGCTCATGCCGGACAGCACGGTGATGACGCCCGGTAGGCTCGCGGCAAAGCGGATGGCCCAGCTGGCGACGCTCGAGTCGGGCTCTGCTTCCGTGAGGACGCGGGCCACTTGCTCGGGCGGGTTGGCGAGCATGCCGCCCTTGACGGGCTCCATGATGATGACGGGCTTGTGGTGGGCGCGTGCCACCTCGTAGCAGCGCCTGCTCTGCACGGCGGGGTTGTCCCAGTCCGCGTAGTTGATCTGGAGCTGCACGAACTCCATCTCGGGATGGGCGCTGAGGAGCTCGTCGAGCTCCTCGGGCGTCGAGTGGAACGAGAAGCCGGCGTGCCTGATGACGCCCTGCTCCTTCTTCTCTGCTATCCAGTCCCACATTCCCCACTGGTCAAAGAAGTGGGTCCTGAACTCGCCGAGGTTGTGGAGGAGGTAGAAGTCAAAGTAGCCCGCGCCCGTCTGTGCAAGCGAGGTCTCGAGCTGCGCCACGGCGTCGTCGCGGCTCTCGCAGCCAATCCAGGGCGCCGCCTTCGTGGCAAGCTGGAAGCTCTCGCGCGGGTAGCGCTCGACGAGCGCCTCGCGTATGGCGTCCTCGCTTCCCGCGTAGGCCCAGGCCGTGTCAAAGTAGGTGAAGCCCGCGTCCATGAACAGGTCCACCATCTGCTTGGTCTGCTCGACGTCGATGGCCTCGCCCAGCTTGGGCAGGCGCATGAGGCCAAAGCCGAGCTTCTTGATGCCGGTGGCTCCGTTCTCGTCTATGCCGTAGCTTGCCATGGTGCTCCTCTCGCTTGTGGCGCGTCCCCGCGCGCCTTGGCTGTGGTCTGGTTGGGACGAGCGGGCGATGCCCGCCGCTAGCGCGCGCGGTACCACTCGACGCACATGGTGATGAAGTCTCGCATGCGGGCCTGGAAGTCGGGCCTCGCGGGCTCAATGCCCAGCCGGCGCACGGCCTGCTGGACCAGGGGGTTGTTGAGGCACGAGCCGGCAACTCCCACCGCATGGTGATAGACCGTGTTCACGAGCTCGGGCACGTCACCCTCGCGCACGCCCAGGGCGGTGGAGAGGGCGCGGCTCAGGGGCCCGAGCCCCTCGTAATAGCCGCGCTTGAAGTCCACGAGCTTCTCGACGGAGACGTTCGTCTCTATGACGGTGTAGAGCAGGTCCCCGTAGCGAAAGTAGGTCTCGTGCCGGGCGACGACCTGCGCCCAGGCGTCCGCGAGCCGCCGGGCGTCCTGGCGTGCGTCCGCCTGCGTGCCGTCCGCGGTTTGGGAGAGCGCCTGAAGCAGGTCTGCCGTGTAGGCGTCGCGCAGGTCTCCCATGAGCAGGAGGAAGATCTCCTCCTTTGTGGTGACGTACTTGTAGAGGTTCGCTCGGGACCAGCCGAGCTCGTCGGCAATCGTCGTGAGCGTGATCTGGTGGTAGGGGTGCGTCTCGAACAGGCGGGCCGCGACGGCCTTGATGTCGGCCATGCGCTGCTCCTTCTGCTCGGCGCTCCTCGCACGGATGAAATCGCTCATGGGCTCGGTCCCCTCGAAGTGACGGTTCGTCTCTTATGGTACCCCAGGCGGACGTCGCAGGCTCCAGGCTCAGCTGGCGCCGCGCTCGAGGAAGTCGATGAATGCCTGCGTGAGCGCCGTGGACCTGTGCCCGTGCGTCGTGGCGATGCCGATGTCCCGGTGCCTGGCGGGGCGGAGCGGACGCGTGGTGAGGTCGATGCCGCAGCTCTCGACGATGAGGCGTGGCATGACGGAGACGCCGAAGCCGCCGTTGACCATCGCGAGCGTGGAGAGGTCGTCGTTGAGCACGTAGCGGATCGTGACCTCGTGATGGTCGAGGTCGAGCACGTTGCGGATGTCGTTGTCCGATCCCCGCATGGGCATGATGAGCGGCTCAGCGCGGATGTCTTCGAGGGAGACGGAGCTTTTGGCCGCAAGCGGGTGGCTTGGCGGGAGCACGGCGAGCATGGGGTCGTCGTACAGGTGGCGGAACTCGAGCAGGGGCGAGACGGGCAGGCTGAGGAACCCGCAGTCGATGCGGCCCTCCTCGAGGCGGGTGGCTATCTCGTCGTAGTCGCCGGTCCAGATCTCGAACTCGACGTCCGGGTGCAGCTTCTGGAACTCGCTCACGATGCGGGGGAGCCATTTGGTCGACACACTCGTGAAGCTCCCGAGCCGCAGCGTCCCCTCCACGGTGCCGCGGATGGCGCCCATGGTCTGCTCGAGGTTGCGCTGGGCGTTCACGAGGTCGCGCATGGGGGCGAGCAACGCCTCGCCCGCCGGCGTGAGCGTCATGCCCGAGGCACCTCTGATGAACAGCGGGAAACCCGCCTGCCGCTCGAGCTTGGCAATGGCGTGGCTCGCGCCCGTCTGCGTGTAGCCGAGCGCGGCGGCCGCCTTCGTGACGCTGCCGAGGTCCGCGACCTTGAGGAAGATGTCGTAGCTGCTGCTCATGGCTGTTCCGTTCGTCTGCGCCTGCTCAGGACATGGTAGTACAAACGTGCATGGGAACCATGCAATACAGTCTCTTCTTGAATGGCGTGCACGCGCGTATACCTGTATGCGGAAACGATTCGCCCACGCAGTGGGCGCGGGGCCGCCCGACATTCGAGGCGCCCGATTGAGTGCGAGGAGAGCGTGTCATGACAAAGGGCGAGGTCAAGAGACTCACGAGCGGCGCGGCGGACGCGCTGCTCGCCATCATTGCGTGCGCCTGGGGAAGCTCGTACCTGCTCATGAAGGTGGGCACGGGCGCGGTGCCGCCGTTCTCGCTCATCGCCCTGCGCTTTGGCATCGCGTTCGTCGTCGTGGGCGCCATCTTCTTTCGCCGCCTGGGCAAGACGCGCGTCTCGACGCTCGCCCGCGCGGCCGTTCTGGGGCTGCTCATGTTTGCGCTGTTCGGCTTTCTCATGACGGGCATCGGCCAGACGAGCGCCTCCAACGCCGGCTTTCTCACGAGCCTGGCCGTCGTGTTCGTGCCCATCATCAACGCCGCGCTGCGCCGCCGCGCCCCCGGGGCGCGCATGACGGCTGGCGTTGCGGTGACGCTCGCGGGCATCGCCCTGCTGAGCCTCCATGGCTCGCTCACCCTGTCTGCGGGTGACGCCCTGTGCGTCATGGGCTCGATCTTTTATGCGCTGTTCATCGTGGCGACCGACCGCCTCTCTGCCAAGGAGGACCCGCTGCTGCTTGGCGTGTGGCAGCTTGGCTTCGCGGCGCTCTATGGCCTCGTGGCCACGAATCTGTTCGAGGCGCCCGCGCTTCCGGCCGACCCTGCGCACTGGGGTGCCGTGCTCGGGCTTGCCCTCGTGTGCAGCGCGTTCGGCTTCGTGGCGCAGCCCATCGCGCAGAGGTCCACGACGGCTGAGCACGCCGCACTGCTGTTTGCCCTTGAGCCGGTGTCGAGCGCTGTCCTCGCGTTCGCGTTCCTCGGTGAGACGCTCGATGGCCGAGGCATGCTCGGTGCCGTTCTCGTGGTGGCGGGCGTTCTCATAGCGTCGCTCCCGGCGCGTGGGCGCTCGCGCGTCTCCGCCGAGGCCGGTGTCGGCGCGTAGGACCGCAAGAGGGTGTAATAGCGTCCGCAAGAGCTCTTATGGCGTCCGCAAGGGCGCTTCAAAATGAACCCGCGGATGGGGTCTATCTGCGGGCTTCTCGTGCCTTTAGCCTAGTCGGCATTGCCGTTCGTGTTGCCGGCTCGCTGGGCATGCGGAGCGTGACGGGGCTGGCCACGGGGCCTTTCTCGGAGTCGGCGGGCGTGGACCCGTCGTATTCGTGAGGGGTGCCGGGTGCCTGTCGGCACATGCGGGGCTATGATGGCAACAACTTGACCTCTTGTAGCCTTTGGGTGACCTCTCATGTGGATTGCGGCAGCCGCGGCCTCGGCTCTGTTTGCAGGCCTTACGTCGATTCTTGCCAAGTGCGGTATCAGGAGCACGGACTCGGACGTGGCAACCGCCATCCGCACGCTCGTCGTCCTCGTGCTCTCGTGGGCCATAGCAATCATCACGGTCCCAGACGTGTTGGGGGCACTCGCCTCCATCTCGATGCGCTCATACGTGTTCCTCGCGCTCTCCGGCCTGGCGACGGGTGGTAGCTGGATCTGCTATTTCAGGGCGCTCTCTGCAGGCGACGTCAACAAGGTCGTGCCCATCGACAAGTCGAGTGCCGCGATCTCGACGCTTCTGGCCATCGTCTTGTTTGGCGAGACGAGCCATCTCGCCGTAAAGCTCGTTGCCACGGCGGCGATTCTCATTGGCACGCTCATGATGGTCGAGCGTCGCGAGAGTTCGGAGGACTCCGAGAGGGCCGGCGGTCGAGCCTGGCTTGTTCCCGCCGTGCTCTCGGCCCTGTTCGCCGCGCTCACCTCGATTCTGGCGAAGGTGGGCATCGAGGGCGTGGACTCGAACCTCGCCACGGCGCTGCGCACGTGCGTGGTGCTCGTAATGGCGTGGCTTATCGTGGCGGGGCGAGGCAAGCTGGCGCTCGTGCGACAGGCGCACGGCCGCGAGCTCGCGTTTCTCTGCGCATCTGGCCTGGCGACGGGCGCGAGCTGGCTGTTTTACTACTATGCGGTGCAGACCGGGCAGGTGAGCGTCGTCGTCCAGCTCGACAAGCTGTCCATCCTCGTGTCCATCGCGTTTTCCTACCTCGCGTTTGGCGAGCAACTCTCGAGGCGCTCTGCGGTCGGTCTCGCCATCATCGTGCTTGCGACGGCCGTTATGGCCGCCTGGGCGTAGCGAACGGGGAGGATGCGCGAAAAACTCGCGAAGCGGGGGCGAGGGGCGGGCTGCGATTCGCGACCTCGCCTCGCCTTTCCTAGGCCTCCTGACGTGCGTAGATCCTGCTCGGCCGGATCACCATGAGGGCGACGAACACCAGCAGCGTGGTGCACCCGAGGCTGATGGGATAGATGGCCAGCAGCGTGAGGAACGTCGGCGAGGCGGGGAACACCACACTCACCCAGAAGAAGCGCCAGCCGCAGACGCTGAGCGCCGTGATGATCGCCGGCGGCAGCGATATGCCGAACCCTCGCAGGTAGCCGCTCATGTTCTCGTAGGCCATGCTAAACATGTAGGACGGGAACAGGATGCAGATGCGCAGGTAGCCAAGCTGGACGACGACGGGGTCCGGGTTGAACGCCGCAACGATCTGGTGCCCGAGCCCCAGCAGGATGGCGAGCATGACGAGCTCCGCCACCTCGGCCTCCACGAGCGACGCGAGAAGCACGCGCTTGCAGCGCCTCACGTTGCCCGCGCCGAAGTTCTGCCCCACGAAGGTGGTGCACGCCTGGCTGAACGAGTTCAGCAGGTTGTAGACCACGTACTCCAGCGAGATGACCGCCGAGCTCGCGGCCATGACCTCGGTGCCCAGGCTGTTGATGCACGCCTGGATCACGATGTTGGCGAGCGAGAACACGGCGCTCTGCAGCCCCGCGGGAAGGCCGATGCGCACCACGCGCGCGAGCACCGCCCGGTCGATGCCGATCTCGCGGGGGCTCAGGCGGATGGGGGAGTCGATGCGCGTGAGGCGAACGAACAGGATGATCGCGCTCACCGTGTAGCTGATGGCCGTGGCCGCTGCCGCCCCCGCCACGCCCCAGCCCATCACGGGGATGAAGAGCCACACGAGCGCGACGTTGATGAGCGAGGAGAGCGCGAGCGCCTGGAGCGGCATCTTGGTGATGCCGACGCTGCGGAAGATGGCGGCCTCGAAGTTGTAGAGCAGGATGGAGGGCATCCCGAGCAGGTAGACGCGCAGGAAGGCGAGCGCCTGGTCGAGGTTCTCGGCCGGGACGCTCAGCAGGTGTAGCAGCGGCGCGGCCACGAGCTCGCCCACCACGGTGACGGCGATGCCCACCGCGGCGAAGGCGACGGAGCTGTGGACCGCCTTGTGGACGGTCCGCTCGTCACCCGATCCTATGGCGTTGGCGATGACGACGTTCGTCCCGAGCGCGATGCCGATGAACAGGTTGAGCAAAAGGCTCGTGATGGGCGTGTTCGACCCGACGGCCGCCATGGCGGCCGGCCCTGCGTCTCCGGAGAGGTGCCCTACCATCATCGTGTCGATGAGCGAGCTCATCTGCTCGAGGATGCCCGTGGCGGCCACGGGCAGCGCGAAGGCGGGGATCGCCTTCCAGAGCGACCCCGAGAGCATGTCGAGGCCATGTCTGCCGCCCTGAACCCTCGCCATGCTTTCCTCGGCCTCTGCCATGTTGCGCCCCCATCGCTCAATCGTTGACGGGGCCTAGCTTAGTGACGGCGCGTCGGCAACGCGAGCCGATTCTCGATAGTTCATCGTTTCGTCTCACAGGCGTTGCCGCGGGGCGCGCGGTATAGTCTCGGGCCGAGAGGGAAGAGGGCGGAGGACGACATGACGAGGGCACAAGAGATGCCCACGCACATCGAGGTGCGCGGGGCGCGCGTCCACAACTTGCACGATGTGGACGTGGACATACCGCTGGGGCAGGTCGTGGGCGTGGCCGGCGTCTCGGGCTCGGGCAAGAGCTCCCTGGCCCTGGGCGTGCTGTACGCCGAGGGCTCGCGCCGCTACCTCGAGGCGCTCTCCACCTACACGCGCCGGCGTCTCACGCAGGCGACGCGCGCGAGCGTGGACGAGGTGCGATACGTCCCGGCGGCGCTTGCCCTGCACCAGCGGCCGAGCGTGCCGGGCGTGCGCTCGACGTTCGGCACCATGACGGAGCTGCTCAACAGCCTGCGCCTGCTGTTCAGCCGCTGCGCGAGCCACGTCTGCCCGCACTGCGGCGCCCCGGTGCCCCCGAGCATCAACGTGGCCGCGGGGCTTGCGCTCACGTGCCCTGCCTGCGGCGAGAGCTTCTGGCCTCCCTCCGCCGAGGACCTCGCGTTCAACTCGGGCGGGGCGTGCCCCACGTGCGGCGGCACGGGCATCGTGCGCGAGGTAGACCGCGCCGCGCTCGTTCCCGACGAGTCCCTCAGCATCGACGAGGGCGCCGTCAAGCCCTGGGGCAGCCTCATGTGGGACCTCATGAAGCAGGTCTGCGGTGCCATGGGCGTGCGTACGAACGTGCCGTTCAGCGAGCTCACGGATGCCGAGCGAGACATCGTGTTCAACGGCCCCGCCGAGAAGCGCCATATCCTCTACAAGTCCAAGAAGGGCGATAACTTCGCCGAGCTCGACTTCACCTACTTCAACGCCGTGCGCACCGTGGAGAACGCGCTCGAGAAGGCCAAGGACGAGAAGGGCTTCGCGCGCGTCGCGAAGTACCTGCGCGAGGGCCCGTGCCCCGACTGCGGCGGCACGCGCCTGTCAGCGCGGGCCCGCGCGCCGAGAATCGGCGAGGTGAACCTGGCCGACGCCACGGCGATGACGCTCGACGAGCTCGTCGGGTGGGTTGCGGGCGTGCCTGCCTCCATGCCCTCCGAGATGCGCGGCATGGCCGAGAACATCTGCGAGTCGTTCCTCGACGTGGCCGTGCGCCTGCGCGAGCTGGGGCTGGGATACCTCTCGCTCGACCGTGCGGGTGCCACGCTGTCCACGGGCGAGCGTCAGCGCGTCCAGCTTGCCCGTGCCGTGCGCAACCGAACGACGGGCGTGCTCTACGTGCTCGATGAGCCCTCCATCGGCCTGCACCCGGCAAACGTCGACGGTCTTCTCGGCGTCATGGACGACCTCGTGGCAGACGGCAACTCCGTCGTGGTCGTGGACCACGACACGCGCGTGCTTGCCGCGTGCGACCACCTCGTGGAGATGGGCCCGGGCGCCGGCGGCGACGGAGGGCGCGTCATCGCCCAGGGATCGGTGGCGGACGTTCGCGAGGCCCCGGGAAGCAGGATCGCGCCATACCTGGCGGGAGAGGGCGTGCGCGTTCGCGCCCGTGCGGACGCCGACGGGCTGTTCGACCTGGGCCGCATCCATCTCGAGACGAACGGGCTCCACACGGTGCGCCCGCTCGTGGCGGACATCCCGCGGGGCAGGCTCGTGGCCGTGACGGGCGTCTCGGGGTCGGGCAAGACGACGCTCGTGCTCGAGGAGCTCCTGCCCGCGCTCAAGGCGTCCGCTGTGGGCGAGGCGATGCCGGCGTGCGTTCGCTGCGTGGATGCCGAGGGCATCGCGCGGGCGAGCCTCATCGACGCCACGCCGATCGGGGCAAACGTGCGCTCGACGGTGGCGACCTACGCCGGCGTCCACGACGAGCTGAGGCGCGCCTTCGCGCGCACCGAGGAGGCCAAGGCGGCCGGCTACAAGGCGGGCGACTTCTCGTACAACACGGGGCGCCTTCGCTGCCCCACGTGTGACGGCACGGGTTCCATATCGCTTGACGTACAGTTTCTGCCCGACGTGGACATCGAGTGCCCGGACTGCCGCGGCTCTCGCTATGCGTCGGCCGCAAGTGGCGTCCATCGCGTCTCGAGGGACGGATCCGCGCTCACGCTGCCGCAGCTTATGGCCATGAGCGTCGACGAGGCGCTTGACGCATGCGTGGGCCTCAAGAAGGTGTGCTCACGCCTGCAGACGCTCTCCGACCTCGGCCTTGGCTACCTCACACTCGGTGAGCCCACGCCGGCGCTCTCCGGTGGCGAGGCCCAGCGCCTCAAGCTCGCGAGTGAGATGGGCCGCGCCCAGGACGATGCCGTGTTCGTGTTCGATGAGCCCACGATCGGCCTGCACCCGCATGACGTCGAGGTGCTCCTCGGCGTCCTCGACAGTCTCGTGCGGGCAGGTGCCACGGTGGTGGTCATCGAGCATGACCTCGACCTCATCCGCAACGCCGACTACGTGATCGACCTCGGCCCGGGCGGCGGCGAGGCGGGAGGACGGATCGTGTGCGCCGGCACGCCCGAAGAGGTCGCGGCGTGCGCGGACAGCGTCACGGGCCGCTATCTATAGCGACTGCCCGCGGCTCACGGCCTCCACGCTCGTGACATGCTCGACGGCGATGCGGCAGAACTCGTCCACGACGGGCCAGCGGTAGCCGCCCGCGGGCAGCGCGTAGCTGATGGCGTAGGAGGCGTCCGGCCCCAGGTCGTAGGAGATGAGGTTGCGCTTCTGCTCGGGCGTGCCCGTGTCGTTGAGCAGGTCGAGCGGGCAGATGCAGACGCCGACGCTCCTGAGCGCCAGGGACAGCAGCGTGGCCATGTTGCGCGAGAAGGCCCTGACGCATGGTCTGAACCCGGCGCGCTCGATGATCTTGATGCCCTGCTGGCCGGAGATGTCCTCCGGCGGGCTCAGGACGAACGGGCACTCCGCGAGAGGGGAGACGTCGCCGCGGGCAAGCGGATCGGTGAGGGCATCGGCGTCAAGGCCGTGGCCCTCGAGCAGCTCTCTCGTGGCGAGCAGCACCATGCGCTCGTCGAAGAAGGGATGCGCCTCGATGAGCGGCTCGGCGCCCGAGAAGACGCCGATGGCGAGGTCGAGCCTGCGTGCCATGAGGCTCTGCGCGAGGGACTCGTTCGTGTCCTCGCGAAGGTCGACGGTGACGTTGGGGTACAGCACGCAGAACCGCTCGATGACCCCGGGCAAGATCGTGCGCCCTCGCGTGAACGAGATGCCTACGCGCAGCGTGCCGGTCTGCAGCCGGCTGGGGCCGGAAATCTCCCGGCGAAGGTCGGCGAGCCCCCGCTCGAAGCGCTTTGCGTAGGCGAGAAACGTCTCCCCCTCGTGCGTGAGCCGAAGCGGCGTGGAGCGCACGACGAGCTTGGTGCCCAGCTCGCGCTCAACGCCGGCGATGTGGGCCGAGAGCGTCTGCTGCGTCACGTGCAGCTGCTCGGCCGCCTTCGTGAAGCTCCTCTGCTCGGCGATGGCTCGGAAATACTCCATGGTCTGGAAGTTCATGACGGGCTCTCCACAATTGGTGACAGTTTGACCCCGTCCCCAATTGTCACGGTGACACTTGGGGACGGGGTCGAACTGTCACCACAAATTAAAGTTGTGACAATAACGAATAGTAACAGTTTGAAATCGTGAAGCGCCGGGTCGATAGTGCTCTCAGGAAGATCGTTCGTTCGGAAGGGCCCGCTCCATGCTTGAGTTTGCCGTGCTCGGTTCGTTCTGCGCATGCCTCTTGGCACTCGTCGCCCTGGGCACGCCCGTCCTCGTGCCGCTCGTGATTGGCTTTGCGCTGTTCTGCGGCTACGGCGTTGCTCGCGGCCACTCCGTGCGAGAAGTGCTCGGCATGGCGCTCGACGGCATCTCGGGCGCGCGCGGCGTGCTCGAGTCCTTCCTGCTCATCGGCATCCTCACGGCGACGTGGAGGGCTGCCGGCACCATCTCCGAGGTCGTGGTGCTCGCCACGCCGTTCGTGACGCCCGCGATGGCGCCGCTCGCGGTGTTCCTGCTCACGGGAGCCATGTCGTTTCTCATGGGCACGGCGTTTGGGACGGCTGCCACGATGGGCGTCGTCTGCATGACGGTCGCCACGTCGATGGGCGCCAACTCGCTGCTGTGCGGTGGCGCCGTTCTCGCGGGTTGCTACTTTGGCGATCGCTGCTCCCCGATGAGCTCGAGCGCCCTGCTCGTGCGCTCCGTCACCCATACGACACTTGGTCAGAACCTTCGCTCCATGATGCGCTCGGCGCTCGTCCCGCTTGTGGTCACGCTCGCCGTCTACGCGCTTGCGGGGCTTGCCCTGGCGCCCGCTAGCGTCTCTCGCATATCGGGGGCAACCGCGGCGCTCGCCGACTACTTCGACCAGGGCGCTGTGGCGCTGCTGCCGGCCGTGCCGGTGCTCGTCCTGCCGCTGCTGCGCGTGGGCATGAAGCGCACGATGGCCGCAAGCATTGCCCTTGCGGCGCTCGTGAGCGTGCTCGTGCGCGGGGTGGGCCCGGTCGAGCTCGCCTGGTCTGCGGTGGCAGGCTATGTGCCCGCCGGATCCAGCCTTGCCGTGCGCACCCTCATGAGCGGCGGCGGCATCGTCTCCATGCTCAACGTGAGCGCCATCGTCTGCCTGTCCTCGAGCTTCTCGGGGCTGTTCATGGGCACGGGCCTGCTTGACGGCGTTCGCGGGCATGTGGCCAGCCTCGCCGAGCGCGTGACGCCGTTTGCCGCCGTGCTCGCGGTGGCCGTGCCGGCCTCCATGGTCGCCTGCAACCAGACGCTCGGCACGATGCTCGCCAACGACCTGTGCGCGGGCCTCGAGCCCACGAGCGGCACGCTTGCCCTTGATCTCGAGGACTCCGCCGTGGTCATCTCGCCGCTCGTTCCGTGGTCTACGGCGTGCGCGGCCGTCGTGACGATGTGCGGCGCGCCCACGATGTGCTGGGCCACGGCCATCTACCTGTGGCTCATTCCCCTGTGGCATCTGGCGGCCACCTTGGCGGCGCGCCATGGCTCGCGTGCCTCCCGCGGCGTGGCGCGCCTTGCCCTCGGGTCTCGCGACGTCGCGGCCGCCTAGGCGCGCGGGCGGTATGCGGGGTCGACCTCCTGGAGCTCGGCGAAGGAGTCGATCTCGATGATGTGGGCGGGGTCGCACGCGCGAACGTGCACGTCGTAGGAGCCCGCGCAGATGCGGCAGGGGATGTCGTCCCAGAAGATCTGGCGGTTCTCGTCTGAGGCCTCGAACGTCTGGGGCAGGTCGTGCGCGAGCCTTCTGCCGTCCGCGCCGCTCCAGAACGAGAGGCCCACCATCTGCCAACAGTTGCGCCCCAGGTCCTTGGCGAGCTTGGTGATGCGCCCGCCCTCGTCTGCCTCGAAGTACCAGTCGCGCGTCTCGTCCACGTGAAATCCCAGGTAGTTGCTTTGGTACTGATACTTTGAGATGTAGCTGGGGTCCGTGAGGTACAGGTCGCTCTCAAACGCGTAGGCCTGCTCGAAGCACTCCGGGTTTGCGCGGACCGCCGCCACGGCGGACGAGATGTTGTTCGTCTCGTCATAGATCGGGTTGTCGATGAAGCGGATCTGGGGGTAGCGCTTGAGCAGGATGTCGAACTCGTCCGCGAGGTAGCCGCGCACGACGTAGATCTCCTCGATGCCTGCGGCGAGAACCGCGTCGAGCAGGCGCTCGATGAAGCGCTTGCCGTGCACACGCACGAGCGGCTTGGGCGTGTTCACCGTGATGGGCAGCATGCGGCTGCCAAAGCCGGCGGCGAAGAACACGGCGCGCCTGGCGCGATAGGGCTCGAGCGCCATGAAGCCCGCCGTGGTGAGCCTGGGCTCGCCGGGACCGCTCGTGACGAGCCCCTCGCCTGCGAGCGCGCTTATGACCTTGGCGTCCGCCTCGCCGCAGCGCCCGCCCTCGACGGCCACGAGCGCGTCGAACTCCGGGCGCGAGAGGGGGTGCAGGTTGGCGCAGCTCTCCTCGAGCATCTCCTGCGCCGCGGCGCCGAAGCGCTTGGCCGCGTCGTACCAGATGCGCGTCCACTTGCCCACGGGCGAGCCCTTGCACTCCTTGAACAGCGCCCACACGTACCAGTACCAGCCCACGACGGCCACGCATACCATGCAGTGCAGGCGCTCCTCGTCCGTGGGCTCGCGCCCAAAGTAGGAGGGCAGGATCGCCAGCGCCTGGTCCACGTCGTAGCCCGATCCCTGCGCGATGAAGTTGCCCAGGTCGCAGCCGTAGTCTCCCATCGCGGCGTACTCCCAGTCGATGAGGCAGATGTCGTCTCCTCGCACGAGCAGGTTGGGGCCGTAGAAGTCGTTGTGGCACAGCACCGGCTCGCCAGCGCCCGCGCGCATGGGGCCCACGAGCCGTCCGATCTGCTCGGCGAGCTGGGAGAAGTCCGCCGGCAGCGGCCAGCCCTCGTCCTCGAGCAGGCGCCAGATCTTTCTGCCCTCGTCGTAGAAGTCGAACTTCCAGGGCGAGGAGGCTCCGCTCTCGTGAAGCGTGCGCGCAATTCTCAGCGCGTGCGCCACCTGGGCCTCGCTGCCGTAGTCGAACTCCGTGCAGCCCTCGATGAAGCGGCTGATCTTCCAACCGGCCCTGGGGTCCTCGTGGATGAAGCTCCAGTCGAGCCCGAGGCGCGAGGCAACCTCGAGCGCGTAGGTCTCGGCCTCGCGGTTGACGATCTCGTCCGTGCCCGCGCCGGGGTGGCGGTAGACGTAGCGCTGCCCCCTGCAGCTGAACAGCACCGACAGGTTCGTGAGGCCCGAGTCGAGCGGGCGCACGTCGCCGATGTCGTCTCGCGTGCAGTCGAGCGTGCGGCAGATGTTGTCGAGGATGTCGGAGTCCACGTTGTCCATGAAGGCGGTGTCGAAGGCGCAGAGGTCCCCGAGGTAGTCGAACTCGTGGATCGTGTCGCGGACGAGCTTTCTGGCGAACATGTGCAGCTCGTCGACGTGCTCGATGAAGATGGTCTCCCACAGCTTGCCCTCGGTCTCGGGCAGGTTGTACTCGCGCCCGAGGATGTCGAGGTAGTCGCTGGCAAACGCGCGGTCCAGGTAGGCCGGGCCCTCCATGCGCCATGCCTCGCTCGTGTCCTTGCGCGCGGCGACGATGAGGTCGTTGGCGCCGAGCTCGAATGCCTGCTTGGCGCCCTTGCCCTGGGCACGTATCGCCACGCAGCTCGAGCGGTACTCGTAGGCGTGGAAGAAGTTCTCCTCGTAGTACTGGTCCGCGGGACACACGTAGGTGTTGCCGAGGTAGTCGCGCGCGCTCCACAGCGAGGCGTGGTTGTTCCTCGTGGCGTACTCCGTGGTCTGGACGAGGCGGACGCCCAGCTTGTCCTCGAGGTAGTAGAAGCTCTCCTTCATGGGGCCCACGACCACGTAGATGTCACGGACGCCAGACTGGCGCAGCTGGCGGATGAGGCGCTCGATGAGGACCTCTCCGCGCACGCGGAACAGCGCCTTGGGGCGCTCGAAGGACAGAGGCGCGAACCTCCTGCCAAGCCCGGCTGCCAGGATGACGGCGTTTTGCACGCGGAAGGGCTCGAGCGCCGCGCGGCCGGCATCGGTGAGGTCCAGGTCCTCGGTGACGAGACCCGCGCCCGCAAGCGAGCGCAGCGCCTTGTTGGCAGATCCGAGCGCGATGCCCGCGTGCAGGGCAAGCTCGCGCTGCGTGGCGGCGGGCCTCGTGGCGAGCGAGGAGAGAACGCGGAACTCGAGGTGGGAGATCATGAGTGGTCCTTCTTGTCTGGCGTTGAGATGGTGACGAAGGTGGCCGGGGTCAGCCGCCCCGCCGGCGGGGTGCGTGAGGGCGTGCTAGCAGCTGCCGTGTCCGAGCATGCCGCGGGCGACGGCGGCGGTGACGCCCTGGCGCTGCGGCTCATACGGCCTCCCCTGGAGGATGAGCCCCTCTACGGAGAGCTCGCCGAGGCGCGCCGCGCCCAGCTCGTAGGGATTGGCCGAGAGCAGCGCCATGTCCGCGAGCTTGCCCGGCTCCAGCGATCCTCGGTCGCGCTCGTCGAACGTGGTCCAGGCGCCGTTGTAGGTGGCCGCGCGCAGGGCCTCGGCCACGGTGAGCGACTCGGCGGGGTTGGAGTGGTTGCAGGCACGCTGCATCCACAGGACGGGGTCGGGGTCCGTGCAGGGGGCGTCCGAGCCAAACGAGAGCGTGATGCCCGCGTCCCAGATTGTTCGCAGCGGGTTGAGGCGGCTCGCGCGCTCGGGTCCCAGCAGGCGGGCGAGGTAGGCGTCGGGCTCCTGCGGCCAGTCGATGAACGAGGTCTGCATCGGGAACTGGATGCCGTACTCGGCGCAGATGGCGAGCCCCTCGGGCGTGGGCAGGCAGTCGTGGATGATGCCGTGACGCGCGTCGGCGCGCGGGAAGTCGTCGAGCGCGGCCTTGAGCGCGCGGCACGCCTGGTCAAACGCCGCGTCGCCGATGGCGTGCATCTCGATCTGCAGCCCCGCGCGGTTGGCGTGGCGGCAGAAGTCGCTCACCTGCTCGTCCGTGTAGTAGAGCACGCCCCTCTCGTCCGTGCCCTCGTAGGGCGCAAGCATCGCGGCGTCGGCCGAGCCAAAGCAGCCGTCGAGCGCGCAGGCAAAGCAGCCGCCGATGCGCGGCAGGTGGCGCCTTTTGGCCACGCGCACGTCCATCGACTGGGGAAAGACGCGGACCTGGAATCCGCTCTGGGCGCTTCTCGCGAGCCAGGTCTCGAGCGATATGTCGAGGTCGCCGGCAAATCCCACGCCGGAGACGTCGTGGACCATGCCGATGCCGCGGCTTGCGAGGTAGTCCATGGCCCGCTGGATGTTGCCCACGAGCTCGGGGATGGAAAGCGAGCCCGTGATGTGGTCTGAGACGGCGAAGAACGCCTCCTGGTTCATCTCGCCCGTCTCGGGGTGGTAACCGCGAAGCGCGCGCACCTTGGGCTCCACGACCTTGAGAAGCTCTGAGTTCACCACACAGGCGTGGCCGTCGTACTTGACGAGCATGAGCGGTCGGTCCGGGCAGACGCGGTCGAGCTCCTCGCGAGAGACGAGCCTCCCCTCGGCGACGGAGTAGGGGGAGGCGCCAAAGGCGATGAGGGTCTTGGCGCTCGAGTGGCTCGCGAAGTCTGTCACCATCTCGCAGATCTGGGCATTCGTGCGCGCCTCCATCACGTTGAGCCCGGCGTTGAACGTGGCGAAGCTCGCGAGGTGCTCGTGGGTGTCCACGAAGCTCGGGCACAGCGCCCGCGCGCCCAGCTCCACGCGCTCGGCGGCCTCGTAGCGCTCCGGCAGCTCGTCTCCCACGTAGGCGATGCGCCCGCTGTCCTCCACGAGGTAGCGCGCGACGCTGTCGTGCTCGTCCACCGTGAGGACCGTTCCCTCGTATGCCTTCATGCGCCCGCTTCCCTCGTCGTTTTCTGGCTAGGGGACAGTGTTCACGTTTGTCAGCTATCTGTAAAGCGTGAACACGTGACGAATGCGGCGAGCGGGCGCGGACCTTCCGGCGGCCGCATGCCCCAGTCGTCCCAAGGGGTGGCCTCTATTGGCCGGCGAAGCGCGTTTGTTGACATAACGCGCCGTTATGCAGCGATGTTGTCGAGAAGGCGTGTCGCGCCACATGTCCGGGCGGACCTTCGCGCTATACTCCTAGGGATATATGAAGTCTCGGAAGCGGCGGCCGCGAGCCGTCGCCCTGTGAGAGGAGAGACGCATGGCACAAACCATCCCCGGTACGCTCCGGGTCTCCAATGACGTCATCGCCGACCTCGCCGGCTACGCCGCGCTCGAGTGCTACGGCGTCGTGGGCATGGCCTACACGGATGCCCAGGACAACATCGTGCGCCTGCTCTCGCTCGGTAGCCTGCGCAAGGGCATCGACGTGAGCACGTGCGAGGGTCGCGTCAAGGTCGACCTGCACACGGTGCTCGAGCAGGGCGTCAATATGGCGAGCGTCTCGCGCAACCTCGAGAGCGCCGTCCGCTTCACGCTCAAGGAGGTCGCGGAGATCGACGACGCCGACGTCACGGTTCACGTCGAGGACCTTCGCGCCAACAAGTAGCAGCCTCACCGCCGACCCGGCCCGCGCCGGGTCGTTGCACGCCCAGGCGCCTTGCCGTGCCTGCCATACGATTTGGAGAATTCCCAGACATGATTGCCAACGTGATTCGCTCGTGCTTCCCCGTGGCCGCCCAGGCCGTCGCCGACAAGTCCGAGGACATCAACAAGCTCAACGTCTTCCCCGTGCCCGACGGCGACACCGGCACGAACATGTCGCTTACGCTCGGCACCGTCGTGCGTGAGGTCGCCGCGCTTCCGGCAGACTCCGACATGGCCGCCGTCGCCAAGGCGATCACCCACGGCTCGCTCATGGGTGCGCGTGGCAACTCGGGCGTCATCACGAGCCAGATCCTGCGCGGCATGGCCGAGGGCCTCGTTGGCGCGCATGACCCCGTGACGGCAGACGACATCGCCTCCGCCTTCCGCAACAGCGTAAAGGTCGCGTTCAAGGCCGTCCGCAAGCCGGTCGAGGGCACGATCCTCACGGTCATCCGCGACATCTCCTCTCGCGCGGACCGCTGCGCCAAGGAGAAGATGCCCGTGCCCGAGATGCTCGAGGCCCTCGTCGTGGAGGCCTACGAGTCCGTGGCTCGCACGCCCGACCTGCTGCCCGTCCTCAAGGAGAACGGCGTCGTCGACTCTGGCGCCTACGGCTTTGCCACGTTCGTCGAGGCGTTCGTGAACGCCGCGCTCGGCAAGGCCGGCGCGTCCATCGACTTCGACACCTCCGTTGCCTCTGCCTCCGGCGCCCACAGCGCGGCCGACGCCCGCGTGGCCATCGAGCTCAACGACGACTGGGAGGGCTCTGAGTACCGCTACTGCAACGAGTTCCTCTTCAAGGCCGAGGAGGGCTTTGATGCGGACGCCGCCCTCGCTCACCTCGCCACGCTCGGTGACTGCGAGCTCGTCGTGGGCTCCTTCCCCGACTTCAAGGTTCACGTGCACTCCAACGAGCCCAACCGCGTGCTCGAGTACATGCTCAGGTATGGGCAGGTCTACGAGGTCTTCATCCACAACATGGACATGGAGGCCCACGACCGCACGGCCGGCATCGCCGCGGACCAGGCCGCTGCCGCCAAGCCCGCCGAGCCGCGCAAGCCGCTCGGATTCGTGGCCGTTGCCGCCGGTGACGGCGAGGCGGAGATCCTGAAGTCCCTTGGCGTGGACGTCGTGGTCTCCGGTGGCCAGACGATGAACCCCTCAACGGCCGACATCCTCGACGCCGCCGCCGTGGCCAACGCCGAGAGCGTCATCGTTCTGCCCAACAACGGCAACATCCGCATGGCCGCCGAGGCCGCCGCGAGCGCGAGCGAGGACTTCAAGATCGTCGTCGTCCCCACCAAGACCGTGCCCCAGGCCTTTGCCGCGATGTTCGCCGTTGACATGGAGGCGAGCGCTGAGGACAACGCCGAGGCCATGGTCGAGGCCATCGCCGAGGTCCGTGACGGCGAGGTAACGCATGCCGTGCGCGACTCCCAGGCGGCCGACGGCACGCCCATCCACGACGGTGACATCATGGGCATCGCCGGTGGCGACATCGCCATCGTCGGCAGCGACGTCGAGCAGGTCACGCTCGACCTCATCAACAAGATGCAGGAAGATCAGGAGGGCGACACCCTCACGATCCTCGCTGGCCAGGACATGGACGACGAGCGCTTCGAGGCCCTGTGTGACCGCATCGAGGACGCCCAGCCCGACCTCGAGGTCGACGCCCACCGTGGCGGCCAGCCGCTCTACCCGGTCATCTTCTCCATCGAGTAGAGACTTGGCCCTCTCGTGACCGAGGCGAGCGGAGCCGGGCTTCCCGGCACCCTTCCAAACATAGGCGAGGCTTCCTTACGCCTCGCGCGCACGCAGGCGTGGGACGGCGATGTCTCGCGCCTGCGCTTTGCTCGTGGCTCCCGCTCCGAGGCCCTCGAGCGCCTTGGCGTGAGGACCATTGCCGACGCGCTTCTGCACGTGCCCCACCGCTACCTTGACTTCACGCGCGTCACGCCCGTGGCGGGCGCCGACGTGGGCGAGGAGGCCACGGTCGTGGGCTGCGTGGACAAGGTGACGCTCAAGCGTCCGCGCCCTCGCCTGCAGATCGTCGAGGTGGCGCTCGTGGATGCCACGGGCGTGCTCATGTGTGCGTTCTTCAAGCAGCCGTGGCTCGCCGAGCAGATCCATGTGGGGGACACGCTTGCCGTCTCTGGCAAGGTGACGTTCGCCTATGGCTTCAAGCAGATGACGCCGCAGTTCCACGAGGTCGTCGCCAAGGCGGGGGAGAGCGGGGCCGCTGCGGCCTCGTTTGCGCGCATGCTGCCCGTCCATGGGGTCACGGAGGGACTCTCCGCCGCATGGATGCGCCGCATCGAGAGCGCCGCGCTCGCCGACTACGGCGACGCCTGCGACTTCATGCCTGCCTCGCTCGTGGCCTCGCGCGAGCTCATGACTGAGGCCCGTGCCCTTCGCGAGTCCCACTTCCCAAGCTCGCGACCGGCCGCCGAGCGCGCCCGGCGCCGCCTTGCCTACGACGAGCTGCTGTGCCTGCAAGTGGCGCTTCTCGCGCGACGGGCCATCGAGCTTGCGGACGTGCGGCCCCACGAGCACGTCGTGGACGGCCCGCACGTCACGGCCCTGCTTGAGGCCCTGCCCTTTGAGCTCACGGCCGAGCAGCGCCAGGCCGCAGACGAGATACTCGCGGACATGGCGGCGCCGCGCCCCATGAACCGCCTGCTTCTGGGTGACGTTGGCACGGGCAAGACGGCGGTGGCGGCCGTGGCGCTCGCCGCCGTGGCAGACTCCGGCTCGCAGGCCGCTGTCATGGCGCCCACCTCCGTGCTCGCTCGCCAGTACGCCGAGAAGCTCGGGCCCGTGCTCGGGCGTGCGGGCATCTGCTGGGCGCTCGTCACGGGCGCCACGCCTGCTGCCGAGCGCGCGCAGACCGCCTCCGCGCTGGCCGCAGGAGAGCTGTCCGTGCTGTTCGGCACCACGGCCGTTCTCGGCGATGACCTCGAGTTTCATGACCTGTCGCTTGTCGTGGTGGACGAGCAGCACCGCTTTGGCGTGGGCCAGCGGGCACGTCTGCGTTCCAAGGGCTGCGCGCCAGACCAGCTCACGATGACGGCAACGCCCATCCCGCGCACGCTGGCGCTCTCCGTCTACGGCGACCTTGCCTGCTCGCGCATTACCCAGAGGCCTCACGCCGGGGCGGGCGTCGCCACGAAGGTCATCACGCCCGAGAACGCGGACATCGCCCACACGGCCATCGCCGAGGCCATCGCGGCCGGACAGCAGGCCTACGTCATCTGCCCGCTCGTTGACGAGGCGGACGACGGCTCCGCGCTCGACGACGTGCCCGCCGCCGAGCTTGCGCAGACGAGCGCGCGGCCGCACTCGGCCCAGGCGGTCTTCGAGCGCCTTCGGGACCGCATCTTCAAGGACGTGCGCGTGGGACTCGTGACCGGCCGCATGAGCGCGCCCGAGAAGGACGACGTCATGGCGGCGTTTCGCGCGGGTGAGGTCAAGGTGCTCGTCTCGACCACGGTCGTGGAGGTGGGCGTGGATGTGCCCAACGCCACGGTCATGATGGTGTGGGACGCCGACCGCTTTGGCCTGGCGACGCTTCACCAGCTCCGCGGTCGCGTGGGGCGAGGAAAGCTGCCCGGCACGGTGTTTCTCGTGAGCGCCGCGCGCGGGACGAGTCCGGCGCGCAAGCGCCTGCGCGCCCTCGAGAAGACGGGTGACGGCTTTGCGCTGGCCGAGATGGACCTGCGCCTGCGCCACGAGGGCGAGGTGCTGGGATACCGCCAGAGCGGCGGCGTGACGCTCAGGCTCGTTGACATGATTTCCGACGCAGACCTCGTCGTGGCCGCACATGAGGACGCCGAGGCGCTCGTGGGGGCCGACCCCGCGCTTGCGGACGCTCGAAACGTGCCGCTCGCACGCGAGGTCAGGCGACGCTTTGGCGCGTACTTCAAGGGAGAGAGGGGAGACAGATGAGAATCGTTGGCGGAGAGTGGAAGGGCCATCCCATCGAGGCGCCCGAGGGTCGCGACGTCACGAGGCCCACGACGGACCGCGTGCGCGAGGCCGTCTCGTCCATGCTCCTGAGCGCTCGCGGCCTCTCGCTTGCCGGCGCGAGCGTGCTCGACGCGTTTGCCGGCTCGGGCGCGCTTGGGCTCGAGCTTCTGAGCCGTGGCGCCGCGCGTGCGACGTTCGTTGACCTCGACCGCGGGGCCTGCGCGCGCGTGCGCCGCAACGTGGCCGCGCTTGGTGCCGCAAGCTCGCGCGTTGCCGTGACGCGTGGCGACGTGTGCCGGCTGGCGGCCGCGGGGTCGCTCGCGGGAGCTCCGTTCGACATCGTGGTGCTCGACCCGCCCTACGCCACGGACGTTGAGGTCGTGGCCGGGCTCGTGGAGGCGCTGGACGCGCGCGGGCTTCTTGTCGCGGACGCACTCGTGCTCTACGAGCGTAGTGCGAGCAGGCCCACGATCTGCCCGTCTGGGTTTGTGGCGCTCAAGCAGAAGCGCTATGGTCAGACGGCCGTGGACCTTCTCGGCAGACAGGATTAGGGCTTGGAGGCCTTTGTGGAGCACACCGATCGCGTTGAGCACGTCGTCGTCCCGGGTACGTTCGATCCCATCACGTATGGGCACATCGACGTGGTGCGGCGCGCGCGTCGCATTGCGGGCCGGGTGACCGTTGCCGTGGCGGCGAGCCTGGGCAAGAACGGCACGGGCCCCGCGCTCACGCTGGACGAGCGCGTTGAGCTGGCGCGTCAGGCGCTTGCCGACGAGGGCGTGAGCGAGGGCGTGGACGTGCGTCCGCTCACCGGCCTTCTCGTGGACTTCTGCCACGAGGTGGGCGCGGGCGCCGTCGTGAAGGGCCTGCGCGCCATGACCGACTTCGAGTACGAGCTGCAGCAGGCAGACCTCAACTTTCGCCTGGCGCCAGACGTGGAGAGCATCTTCGTCATGAGCAACCCCGCCTACGGCTACGTCTCGAGCTCCATCGTGCGCGAGCTCGCCGGCCTTGGCGCCGACGTCTCCATGCTCGTGCCCCCTTGCGTCGTGGCAAAGCTGCGCGAGCACTTCTAGGGAGGCGTCCGTCTCCGGTTGATCGCGAGTGTAGGTATTGAGACGTTTTGAGGTGTTTTTTCAGGCCCTATCTGTCTCATTACCTACACTCGCGGTTTTTTGTGCTTGCTGGATATCCGAAATCGGACTATTATGCTGCAAGTTGGTCTGAAATCGGATGATTTGGAGCACGATGAAGGACGTGGTGACGACGCCGTCCCCAGGCGAGCCCACCGTGGCGCTTGACGTCTGGACGCGCAGCTTCGACCGCCTCTATCGCAGGAGCGACGAGCTCTACCATCGCATCGCGCGGGGCTGCGGCGTGTCGGATGCCTGCTACTGGCTCATGTACGCCATCTACACGTGTGGAGGCTCGGCTCCCGTGAGCTATCTCAACGAGGAGTGTGGCTATCCCAAGCAGACGGTGAGCTCCGCGCTGGGCGCGCTCGAGCGCAAGGGATATGTGAGCAGCGACTTTGTCGCCGGCAGCAGGAAGGCGAAGCTCGTCTCGTTCACCGAGGAGGGCGGCGCGTTTGCGGCCGAGAAGATCGTGCCGGCCAACCGCGCCGAGCGCCGCGCGTTCAAGACGCTCGACGAGTCCGAGCAGGCCGAGATGCTTCGTCTCGTGAACAAGTACGTGGCTGCCATCGAGGGCGAGCTTGCGGCTATGGAGGGGGAGGCAAAGTGAGCGAGACCACCATCGAGCAGGAGCTGAGGCGAGAGGCCCGCGAGGCCCGCGAGTCCGGCATCGCGTCGTGGAAGGCGTCGCTCTCGCTTCTCGGCAAGCTTGTCGCACCCTATTGCGGGCTTGTCGTGGCAACGTTCGTGGCCATGCTGTTTGACCTGTCGGGCATGCTGCTCATCCCTACGCAGCTCTCGGCCATGATCAACACGGCCGTGACGACGCAGGATGCCAATGAGTTTCTCGTCCACGGCTCGCTCATGCTCGCCGCCGCGCTCGCGGGCTCGGCCGGCTACATCGCCTCGACGTGGCTCGCGTCTCGGCTGTGCGCCAACGTGGGACGAGACCTGCGCATGCGCGTCTATCGCGCCTCGCTTGCCTTCTCGGCCACTGACTTCAACCGCTTCGGTGCCGGGTCGATGATCACGCGCACCCTGTCTGACGCCAGCGTGGTGCAGCAGACGCTGCTCATGACGATTCTCATGATCGTTCCCGTGCCCATCATGTGCGCCATATCGGTGGGGCTGGCCTTCTCCACGGACCTCGTGATGGGCTGGGTGCTGCTTGCGGTCACGTTGGTGACGCTTGCCATCTCCCTCGTCGCCATCCGCGGGACGGCCCCGGTGTTCACGCGCCTGCAGGGCTACATCGACGCGATGAACGCGCGCCTGCGCGAGGCCATCACGGGCGTGCGCGTCGTGCGCGCGTTTGGCCGCGAGCAGCTCACGCGCGAGCGCCTGGACGAGACGTTCGACGCGTACGCGAGAAACGCCATCCGCGTCAACTACGTGTTCGCCACCACCGACCTCATGACGTTCTTCCTCATGAACGGCGTCGAGTCGCTCATCATGTGGCTTGGCGCAGACCGTGTGGGCGCGCACGCCATGCAGATCGGCTCCATCTCGGCTCTCATCGAGTACGCCATGCTCATCATGTTCTTCATGATGATGGCGCAGTTCGCGATGCTCTCGGTTCCGCGCGCCCTCGCGTGCCTGGACCGCGCGGTCGAGGTGCTGGCCGTGGACCCCGAGATTGCCGATGACGTGCGCCCCGAGAGACTCGCGGACGCGCGTCCGGGCAAGGATGACGCCGTGGCACGCTTTGAGCACGCGTCGCTGCGCTTTGCCGATGCCGACGAGGACACGCTGCGCGACCTCGACTTCTCCGTTTGCCGCGGCCAGGTGTGCGCCGTCATCGGCAACACCGGCTCGGGCAAGTCCACCGTGGCCAAGATGCTGCTGCGCTTCAATGACGTCACGGCCGGCGCGCTTTCGTTCGAGGGCGTCGATGTGCGAAGGCTCTCCCAGGCCGAGCTGCGCAGTCACATCGCCTACGTGCCCCAAAAGGCGTGGCTGTTCAGCGGCACGATTGCCGAGAACCTCCGCCATGGGCGGGCGGACGCCACGGACGAGGAGCTGTGGCATGCGCTCGACGTGGCCCAGGCGGGCTTCGTGCGCGAGCTGCCCGACGGGCTTGCATCGCGCGTGGCGCAGGGCGGCACGAACTTCTCGGGAGGCCAGCGCCAGCGCCTTGCCATCGCGCGTGCCCTCGTGCGCCGCGCGGACCTGTACGTGTTCGACGACTCGTTCTCCGCGCTCGACTTCAAGACCGACGCGGCGCTTCGCCATGCGCTCAAGCCGGAGCTGGCGCACGCGGCCGCGCTCATCATCGCCCAGCGCGTGAGCACGATTCGCGACGCAGACCAGATCGTGGTGCTCGAGGACGGTGAGGTCGTGGGCCTCGGGACTCACGACGAGCTCATGGGGACGTGCGAGACGTACCGTGCCATCGCCGAGTCCCAGGCCAGGAAGGAGGCCAGCCGTGGCTAGTGACAACGACCAGTTCGAGTGTCAGGTGCCCGACTCCGACGAGGAGCTCGAGGTGCCCGAGAACGCGCTCGCGGCCGTCGCGAGGCTGTGGGGCGCCATGGCGGGCCTTCGCTGGCGAATCGTCGCCTGCGCGGTCTCCGCCGTGCTCTATGTCGCGGCCACGCTCGCCGCCGTTGGGTTCAGTGCGAGTGTCGTCGACATGCTGTGGGAGAAGATCCAGGCGAGCTTCGCGGCAGGCGAGCCGTTCGTGCTCACGCTCGAGAACGGCGGCGCGCGCGTGCTGACGTTTCTCGGCATATGGACGGCCGCCTGGATGTTCTACTCGTTCAACGACCTCGTCATGGCGAGCTTTGCCGAGCGGCTGAACCTGCGCCTGCGCGACCGAATCTCCGCCAAGGTGGCGCGCCTGCCGCTGTCCTACTTTGACGCGCACCAGCCCGGCGACACGATCAGCCGCGCCACGAACGACCTCGACAAGCTCTCCGAGGTGCTCCAGCGCGGCGTGTTGCAGCTGCTCACGAGCGTCATGACCGTATGCGGCGCCGTCGTGGTCATGTTCACGGTGGACGTGCGCCTCACGTGCATCTTCCTTGTGTTCGCGGCGGCGGCGCTTCTCGTGACCAAGGTGTTCGCCACGCGCACGATCAAAGTGGCGGCGGCGCGACAGGCGTCGCTCGGGGCCCTCACGGGCCGCGTCGAGGAGGCGTACAGCGGGCGCGCCGTCATCAAGGCGTTCGGTCGAGACGAGGCGAGCGCAAGAGAGATGCTCGAGGCGGCGCAGGACCTCGCGCGTGCCTCGGCGTCGTCTGACTTCCTCACGAACGCCGTGGGGCCCGCCATCCGCTTTGTCATGCGCCTGTGCCAGGTCACGATCGCCGTGCTCGCCGGCCAGATGCTCATCGGCGGGCAGCTCACGGTGGGCGTGTTCCAGGCGTTCTTCCAGTTCGTCTCGACGGCCTCCGAGCCGCTCACGCAGCTGGGCCTTACGGTGAACATGCTGCAGGGCGCGCTTGCCGCCGCCGAGCGCGTGTTCCGCCTGCTTGACGAGCCCGAGGTCGAGGCGGACCCGGCCGAGCCGCTCGCGCCCGTCGAGCCCGTGCGCGGCCGCGTGGCCTTCGAGCACGTCCGCTTTGGCTACAGCGCCGACAAGCCGCTCATGCGCGACGTCTCGCTCGTTGCCGAGCCTGGGCAGAAGGTGGCCATCGTGGGCGCCACGGGAGCGGGCAAGACCACGCTCATCAACCTGCTCATGCGCTTCTACGAGATCGATGGCGGGCGCATCACGCTCGATGGCGTCGACACGAGGGGGATGCGCGCGGCCGACCTCCGCCGCGAGTTTGGCATGGTGCTGCAGGACGCGTGGCTGTTCGAGGGCACGATTGCCGACAACATCGCCTACGGACGTCCGGACGCCACGCGCGACGAGATCGTGTCGGCGGCCAAGGCGGCGCACGTGGACTTCTTCATCCGCACGCTGCCGGACGGCTACGACACCGTGCTCGCCAACGACGCGGACGCAGTGAGCGCGGGCCAGCGCCAGCTGCTCACGATCGCGCGCGCCATGCTCTGCGACCCGGCCATCCTCATCCTGGACGAGGCCACGTCAAGCGTGGACACGCGCACGGAGCAGGCGATCGTGCATGCGATGGAGACGCTCATGGCGGGGCGCACGAGCTTTGTCATCGCGCACCGCCTGTCCACGATCGTGGACGCCGACCTCATCCTCGTCATGGACCACGGCACCATCGTGGAGCAGGGCACGCACGACGAGCTCATGGCCGCCGGCGGCGCCTACGCCGAGCTCTACCTCAGCCAGTTCGCCTAGCAAGGTGACACTTGGGGACGGGGTCAAACTGTCACCGCAGCTGGTGACGCGAGGGACGCCAACCATTGCCGCGGCGCGCTTGCTTCACGGAGTGCTACCCTTCACTGCGGACACAATCGCAAGGAGGCAACCATGCCCTGCACCACCATCCTCATCGGAAAAAAGGCCAGCTACGACGGCTCCACGATCGTCGCTCGCAACGAGGACTCGGGAAACGGCAGCTTCGAGAGCAAGCGGCTCGTCGTCGTGAGGCCCGAGGAACAGCCGCGCCACTACCGCTCGGTCATCTCGCACGTGGAGATCGACCTGCCAGACGACCCGCAGCGCTACACCGCCGTTCCCAACGCCAACCTCTCCCAGGGCATCTGGGGCGAGGCAGGCTTCAACGAGAGCCAGGTCGCGATGAGCGCCACCGAGACGCTCACCACCAACGAGCGCGTCCTCGGCGCAGACCCGCTCGTCGAGCGCGTGCCCGCCCGGGGCGTCGAGGGGCAGGAGGGCTATGAGCCCGAGGTTCCCGGCGGCATTGGCGAGGAGGACTTCCTCACCATCGTCCTGCCCTATATCCACTCGGCGCGCGAGGGCGTGCGGCGCCTGGGCGAGCTTCTCGAGCGCTATGGCACCTACGAGATGAACGGCACGGCCTTCTCGGACGCCGATGAGATCTGGTGGATGGAGACCGTGGGCGGCCACCACTGGATCGCCCGCCGCGTGCCCGACGAGGCCTACGTCACGATGCCAAACCAGCTGGGCATCGACGAGTTCGACCTCGACGACGCCCTCGGCGAGCAGCACGACTGCATGTGCTCGGCGGACCTGCGCGAGTGGATGGCGGCCAACCACCTCGACCTCACGCTCTCCGACGCCGACCTTGGTCTGGACACCTGCGAGACCGCGGCCGCAGCGGCGGATGGCGTGCACGCGTGCTTCAACCCGCGAGAGGCGTTTGGCTCGCACTCCGAGCGCGACCACGTCTACAACACGTGCCGCGCCTGGGCCATGCAGCGCGCGCTCAACCCGTCCGACTTCTGGGACGGTCCGGACGCCGACTACACGCCCGAGAGCGACGACATTCCCTGGTGTCGCGTGCCCGAGCGCAGGCTCACGATCGAGGACGTCAAGGACGTGCTCTCCAACCACTACGAGGGCACCCCATACGACCCCTACGGCACCAAGGGTTCCTCGGCAGACGCCCATCGCTTCCGTCCCATCGGCATCAACCGCAACTGCCAGCTCGCCGTGCTGCAGATTCGCCCGTACGCGCCGCTGGCGTGCCGCTGCGTGCAGTGGATGGCCATGGGCTCCAACGCGTTCAACACGCTTGTGCCCTTCTTTGGCCTCGTGGGCGACATGCCCGCCTACCTGCGTGACACCACGGACCACGTGACCACGGACAGCTTCTACTGGGCAAACCGCCTCGTGGCCGCCATCGCAGACCCCCACTTTGGCGACAACGTCAACACGATCGACAACTACCGAGAGCGTACGATGGCCTACGGTCACCGCGTGCTGCGCGAGACGGACGCCGAGGTGGCGGCGCTTCCCGAGGGCGACGACGTGACGCTCGTCCTCGAGGCGGCAAACGAGCGCATCGCCTCCGAGTTGCGCGACGAGACCGATAAGCTTCTCTCGAAGGTCCTCTACACCTCGAGCATGCTCATGAGGAACGGCTTCTCGCTCTCCGACCACTAGCGGAGCCTCGCAAATGCCCAGGGTGCCCAAAGGGGTCTGACCCCTTTGGGCACCTTTTGGGCACGCTGCTATTCCGCGCTCAGAATCGTGCCACCGCCGAGAACCTCTTCGCCGTCGTAGAGGACGGTCGCCTGTCCCGGCGTGATGGCGCGTTGCAGGTCGTCGAACGTAAGGCGCACGCGACCGTCTTCGAGCGGCGTGGCCGTGCAGGGCTGGTCGGGCTGGCGGTAGCGAACCTTGGCTGCCGCCCGCACCGGGCCTGTGGGGGCGGCGCCTGCCACCCAGTTCCAGTCGCCCGCGACGAGCGTGCGTGCCATGAGGCGGTCGGAGTCCCCGAGCGTCACGGTGTTTTTCGCGATGTCGATGGCGCACACGTAGATGGGGTGCGCCGCGGCCACGCCCAGTCCCTTGCGCTGGCCGAGCGTGTAGCGAAGCGCCCCCTCGTGGCGTCCGATGACGTTGCCGTCCATGTCGAGGATGTCTCCCGCCGGCGCCACGCGCCCCGTGCGCTCCTCAATGAAGCGCAGGTGGTCGCCGCCAGGAACGAAGCAGATGCCCTCCGAGTCCTTCTTGTGCGCGCTCGAGAGGCCCAGGCGGTCTGCCAGGGCGCGCACCTCGGTGGCCTTGTGCATCTCGCCCAGCGGAAACAGCACGTGCGCGAGACGCTCCTGTGTGAGCCCGAAGAGGAAGTAGCTCTGGTCCTTGGAGCCGTCCACCCCCTTGAGCAGGTGATAGCCTCGGTCGTCATGTGTCACGCGGGCGTAGTGACCCGTGGCGAGCCAGTCACACCCCAGCTCGAGGGCGCGGTCGAGGAGCGCGCCGAACTTGAGGTGACGGTTGCACGCCACGCACGGGTTTGGGGTGAGTCCCGCCTCGTAGGCGGCCACGAACGGGTCGATGACGTCTCGCTCGAACTCGCCCGTGTAGTCGAACACGTGATGGCGGATGCCTGCGTCCCAGCAGGCCTGGCGTGCGTCCGCGACGTCGTCGGTGCTGCAGCAGGTGCGCTCGCCGGGACGGTCGTCCTCGTTGGCGGCCAGGCGCATCGTGGCGCCGATGCACTCGTAGCCCTGCTCCACGAGCAGGCTCGCGACCACGCTCGAGTCAACGCCGCCGCTCATGGCCACGAGCACGCGCCCGCGGCTCATCGCGCGCCCCCGCGCAGACGCTCGGACACGTGGCGAATCGCGGCTGCCGCCTCGTCGATGTCGCGCTCGCCGTTCTCGGCCGCATCGATGGAGACGCGCAGGTACGTGCGCGCAACCTCGGGCGGAATGCCCATGGCCGCAAGCACGTGGCTGCTCTCTACGGCGCCGGCGGCACATGCCGACCCCGCGCTCACGCACACGCCCGCCTCGTCGAGAAGCACGAGCGCCGACTCGTGGTCCACGCCGTCGAGCGTGAGCGCCACGATGCCCGGCAGGCGCAGCCCCGGGTCACGCGGGCCGAGGACACGCATGCCGCCGATGGGGGAGAGCTGAGCGATAAGCCGCGAGCGCAGAGCCTCTACCTGCGACCTATTGGCATCGAGCGCGTCGCTTGCCTCGCGAAGCGCCGCGGCCGCGCCCGCCGCTCCCGCGACGTTTGCCGTGCCGGCGCGATGCCCGCGCTCCTGGGCGCCTCCTAGCAGAAGAGACGCCGGAACCACGCGGTGCGAGCACAGGAGGGCGCCTGCGCCGCGCGGACCGTGGAACTTGTGGGCCGAGACGGACAGCAGGTCAAAGCCGTCTCGCGTGAAGTCGATTGCCAGGTGCCCGGCCGCCTGAACGGCGTCGGTGTGAAACAGGATGCCTCGCTTGCGGCACATGCGGCAGACGTCGCGCACGGGCTGGATGGCACCAACCTCGTTGTTTGCGTACATGAGCGAGACGAGGCACGTGTCCTCGCGAAGCGCCGCCTTGATGGCTGCCGCGCTCACCACGCCCGTCTCGTCTGGCTGCACGAGCGTCACGTCAAAGCCGCCGCCGAGGGGTCCGTCGTCGCCTGCGAGGCGCTCGAGCATTCGCAGCACGCTCGGGTGCTCGATGGCGGAGGCCACGATGTGCCGGTGGCCCTTGCTCGCGCCATATGCGGCCCCCGTGAGCAGGGCCTGGTTGTTTGCCTCGGTCCCGCAGGAGACCCACTCGACCTCGCTGGGACGCGCGTGCAGGCACGCGGCCACCTCGCGGCGCGCCCCCTCGAGCGCTCGCAGGGCGGCGTCCCCTGCGGCGTGCTGGCTCGCGGGGTTGGCGAAGGCCTCTCCCGTCATGACCCTTTGCATGGCGTCCATGGCGGCGTTGCTCGTGCGCGTCGTCGCGGCGTTGTCGAGGTAGACCATCTGCGCTACTCCGCCTCGTCTGCCGGCCCGTGCGGGGCGCTCGGGGCCTCGCGCATGGCGAGGATCGTCTTCTCCATGAGCTCGGGGAGCTCCCAGCCAAGGCGCGCCGCGCCTTGCTCGATGACGTCGCGCGAGCAGCCGGCGGCAAAGTGCCTGTCCTTGAACTTCTTCTTGAGCGACTTCACCGTGAGGTCATCTACGCTCTTGGAGGGGCGCATGAGCACGGCGGCGCCAATGAGGCCCGTGAGCTCGTCGACGGCAAACAGCACGCGCTCGAGGTCGCTCTCGGGCTCGTAGGGCGTGCCCGTGAGCCCCCAGCCGTGGCTTGCGCACGCGCGCACGACGACCTCGTCTATGCCCGCCTCGCGCATGATGGCCTCCTCGCGAACGCAGTGCTCCTCGGGCCAGCGCTCGAAGTCAAGGTCGTGCAGGGTGCCCACCGTCTGCCACAGGTCCGCCTCGTCCGCATGTCCCATGTCGGCGGCAAACCAGCGAAGCGTCTCGCCCACGATGCGGCCGTGACTGAGGTGGAAGGGGTCTTCGTTGTACTGCTCGAGGAGCTCGTAGGCCTCCTGTGGCGTGGGGATCATGCTGCCTCCTTGGCGTCTGGACGGCCCATTTGCCCGCCCTCGTTGTTATCGCGCCGATTTCCCTATATCCTATGATAGAGATAGGAAATTGAAATGCCTGCAACAAACGACATGGTACGCCGACTCCGCGGCAGCCGTGCCCGCGGGCCGATGGAGGATGCCATGCTCGTTTCCACGAAGGGCCGCTATGCCCTGCGCGTCATGATCGACCTCGCAGAGCACGAGGGAGACGGCTACCTGCCGCTGCGCGACATCGCGGCGCGCCAGTCCATCTCGGACAAGTACCTGGAGAGCATCCTGAAGGCGCTCGTGCGCGACCACCTCGTCTCGAGCCTTCGCGGCAAGAACGGCGGCTACAAGCTGGCGCGTCCTGCCGGTGACTACACGGTGGGCGAGGTCCTGCGTGCCACGGAGGGCCGGCTTTCGCCCGCGAGCGGCATGGACGACCTTGCGCGCTTCCGCTCCGAGGAGCCCCGCTGCCACGAGATGTGGGAGCGCCTGGGCTCGATCATCGACGACTACCTCGACGGCATCCGCGTGTCCGACCTGTGCGTGACGTCGCTTGCGGGCAACGACTACGTGATCTAGGGGCGCCCAAAGGGGACGTAGCCCTTTGGGCGCCGCGGGGCAAGGCGCCTACGCGCCGTCGCGGCGCCGGCGAATCTTCTCGAGCTCCTCGCGGCTGTGCTCGTTGATCGCGTGCAGGTCAGCGCGATGGTCGCGGCGAATCTGCTCAGCCTGGGCGAGAAAGTCCGCCGCGGAGAGGCGCACGCCCTGCTCGCGCAGCTGGGCGCGCTCGTCGTGGAAGAGCTCGGCAGCCTCTCGCACGAGCTCGCGGTGCTCGCGGATGACGTCGCGCGCCGTCTCGGGATGCTCGGCGATCTCGTGCACGGCGTGGACGGGATGGGCCGCGATGGCCACGCGCGAGACGTTCGTGATCACGGGGATCACGAGCACCGTGAGCGCGCCGGCCGTCACGAGCACGCTCGCCATGGAAGCGCTCATGGCGCCTGCGCTCGTCGCCGCCTCCGTGAGCGCCACGATGAGCGGCAGCGCCATGGTGCAGTACAGGCTCGCGGCGACCTTCTCGCCCACGGGCATGGCGCGCGTCTCGGCAAACACGTGCAGGCACGCGCCCACGGGCAGCGCGCGCACGAGCAGGAGCAGCGCCACGAAGGCCGCGAGTAGCGTCGGGTTCGCTCCCACGGACGCAAAGTCGATCCCCATGGCCGAGTACACGAAGAACACCGGGACGAACAGCCCGTTGCCCATGACCTCGACCTTCTCGACGAGGCGCTTGCCTCCCTCGGCGGGTAGCACATGGCGCAGGATGAAGCCGGCGGCAAAGGCCGCGAGCACGGCGTCGAGGTCGAGCGCGGCGGCAAGCGCGAGAAGCCCCACGAGCAGAACGAGCGTGGTCCTGAGCGTGGCCTGCGAGCTTGTCTCGGCGTTGTCCGCAATCCAACGGACGAGTCTGCCGCCCCAGTCCCTCGCGCGCTGCCCCTGGATGGCCACGAAAACGCACAGGGCAAGAAAGCCGAGCAAGACGGCAATGTTTGCGCCCGTGGAGCGCTGGGGGGAGAGCATGACCGACATGGCCACCACGGGCAGCAGCTCGCCCATGGCGCCGTAGGACTCGATGACGCCGCCCACGGCCGTGCCCGCGAGCTTGCGGTCCCTCATGATGGGGACGAGCGTGCCGTAGGCCGTCGTGGTGAGGGCGATGGCGAACGCTGCCGTGCCCGCGCTCGAGAGGCCCAGGCCAAGCGCAAGCGTGGCAACCGTGGCCAGTGCCATGCAGACGACCCAGCAGATGGCCCCGTGGCGCCCCGCGCGCCCCGTGAGCTCGCGCAGGTCAAGCTCGTAGCCGGCGATGAGGAACAGGATGCCCATGCCCAGGCGGCTGAGCAGCGCAAGGCCGGCCGTCTCGTGTATGACGCCCAGGCAGTTGGGCCCCATGACGGCACCTGCCACCACGAAGAAGACGACCTCCGGTATGGGTCTGCCCGGGATGAGACTCGCCAGGAACGACGAGCCCGCCACGAGCGCGAGCATTATGGCGAGTATCGCGAGCTGTTCTGCCATGCATGTCCTCCTCGGAACCCCTGTGCCTGGGAGACGGCCGGCCGTGGTGACAGATCGACCCCGTCCCCAACTGTCACCCAGCTGCCGCCTTGGCCGTGGTGACAGATCGACCCCGTCCCCAACTGTCACCTCTCATACCCAAGTTTGGGCGCTGGGACAAACGGTCGTATCATTGAGCACGGAAATTTGCGACGCGCTTTGATGGGAGCGACCATGACCGAGAACAACGCCCGGCTCAAGGCAGAGATTGACGAGTACGTCGACCGCGTGTGGCCCGAGGTGCTCGACGACATCGAGTCCCTCGTGAGCCACCGCAGCGTCGAGGACCTCGACGCCGCCGAGGAGAACGCCCCGTGGGGCCCCGGTCCGCGCGAGGCACTCGACGAGGCACTCTGCATCGCCAACGTCTGCGGGCTGGAGGCCCACGACTGCGAGGGTTACCTCGGCTTTGCCGACCTTCCCGGCGCCTCCGACAAGCAGATCGCCACAATCGCCCACGTGGACGTGGTGCCCGAGGGGCCGGGCTGGCACACGGACCCCTATCAAATGGTCCGCCGTGACGGCTGGCTTCTCGGCCGTGGCGTCATCGACGACAAGGGCCCTGCCGTGCTCTCCCTGTACGCCGGCCGCTTCTTTGCCGAGCGCGTCGAGACCACGGGCGAGCGCCTGCCCTACACCCTGCGCGTGATCCTGGGCGCCAACGAGGAGACGAACATGGGCGACGTCGAGCACTACCTCGCCCACTATCCCGAGCCCGACTTCCTCTTCACGCCCGACGCCGAGTTCCCGGTCTGCTGCGGCGAGAAGGGCCTGTACGGCGCCACGTTCGTCTCCGCTCCCGTCTCTGGCGACGTGCCCGGCTCCGTCATCGTCTCCATCGAGGGCGGCAGCGCCACGAACGCCATCCCGAGCCTTGCGTCGGCCGTCGTGCGTGCGGACGCCGCGTCGCTTGAGCCTGCGGACGGCATCGAGGTCGAGACGGCGGGCGAGGGCCTCGCGCGCGTGGGCGCTCACGGCATCGGCGGCCACGCGTCGATGCCCGAGGGCACGAGAAACGCCATCGGCATGCTGTGCGCCTACCTGCTCGACCACGGCCTGTGCTCGGATGACGAGCGTGCGTTCCTCGAGCTCGAGCGCACCGTCCATGCCTCGACGGATGGCAGCTCGCTTGGCATCGACGCCACGGACGACGTGTTCGAGCCGCTCACGTGCATCGGTGGCACCATCGAGCTTCGCGAGGACGGTCGCATCGCCCAGACCGTGGACGCGCGCTTCCCCAAGTCAACGACGGCAGACGCCATCACGGCGCGTCTCTCCGAGGTTGCCGCCGCCCATGGCTGCACGCTCGAGGCGGGCCGTGCCGTCGTGCCGTTCTACGTGAGCCCCGACTCGCCCCAGATCCAGACGCTCGTGCGCTGCTACAACGAGTACACGGGCAAGGACACGAAGCCCTTCACCATCGGCGGCGGCACCTACGCCCGCCACTTCGCCAACGCCGCGAGCTTTGGCCCCGAGGAGCCCGCGATGGCGTGCCCCGACTGGGTGGGGTCCATGCACGGCCCGGACGAGGGCGCGAGCGAGGACCAGCTGCGCGAGGCGCTCAAGATCTACATCTATGCCATCAACGAGCTCATGAAGCTCGAGTTCTAGGAGGGCTCTCGTTTTGGAGCGTGCCAAGCAGATATCCGAGTCCATCGAGCTGGGCGCGCTGCTCGCGCTGGCCGGCGGCTTCATGGACGCCTACTCCTACATCGCCCGCGACGGCGTGTTTGCCAACGCGCAGACGGGCAACATCCTGCTCGTGGGCGTCAACCTCTCCGAGGGAGACCTCATGCGCGCGGGCCGCTACTTCTTCCCCGTGCTTGCGTTTGCCTTAGGAATCATGCTCGCGGACCTCATCCACGAGCGCTTCTCGAGCCTGTTTCACTGGCGGCAGCTCACGGTGTTTCTCGAGGCGGCGATCCTTTTGGGCGTGAGCTTCATTCCCGGCACGGCCAACCTCGTGGCGAACTGCCTCACGTCGTTCGCGTGTGGCATGCAGGTGGAGAGCTTCCGCAAGATCCACGGGCACGGCATCGCCACGACCATGTGCATCGGAAACCTCCGCAGCGCCCTGCAGAGCGTTGACGACTATATCATCACGCACAACAAGGGCTTTCTCGAGAATGGCCTGCTCTACTTTGGCGTCATCCTCACGTTCGTGTGCGGGGCGGTCCTGGGCAACCTCTGCATCGGCTGGATCGGGCTCCATGCGATAGCCGTGGCGTCGGCGCTGCTTGCGGTGTGCTTCCTCATCATGTTCATCGACCGCGAGGGCAATGCCAAGGGCGTGCGTCGCCTGGGCTAGCGTGGCTGTCGGTTGCAGGCGTCGAGGGGGCCGGGGGCATGAGCTCCCGACCCCCTCGCTGATTAGAGGCATATCCCAAAGGGCGCATCCCCATGGGGACGCTAGCGGTCTGGCTCGTGCTCGATGGACTCCACGACGCCGTTCATGACGTCGTCACCCGTGAGTGCCCCGAGCAGTGTCGCGAAGCTGCGCGCGACGGGGAAGACCTCGGCGTCCGTCGATGCCTGTGCCGCCTCCACGAGCACGCCGATGACGCGCTCCGTGGGTGCAAGCGGGACGTCCGCGGCCTCGAGCGTCTCGTCGACGCTCGAGGGCTCGAGGGGCTCCGTGCCGCTGAGCGCTCGCAGCGTGTGGAGCTCGAAGGCGGCCGCCGGCGAGCACGAGGCGCGGCTCACGGCTGCCTTCTGGTAGCAGGCGTCTGCGACGTCTGCGTGGCCGCGCTTCCACTCGATGAAGCCGAGGCGGTAGTAGCCCACGCCGATTCCCTGCGGGTCAAAGGCGATGTCGAGCCAGTGCCTGAGCTCGGTGGCCGCGGCGTCGAGGTCCCCGGCGAGCTCATGGCAGCGAACGATGCGCAGCATGCCGGCCATGTCGAGCGGGTCGAGGTCCTGGGCTCGGCGGGCAAAGCCGAGCGCCTCATCTGTGCGCCCCTGTGCGAGAAGGGCGCTCGACATGAGCAGCTGCGCTCCGTAGTAGGCGTCCGGCACGAGGTGCGTGCGCTCGCCGGGGCGGGCGAGCAGGCGGTTGTAGAGTGTGCGCGACACATAGCTCATGAACTGGCGCCAGGTGTCGTCCCCGTCGTCGGCGTACGTGTCGAGTGCGTCGATGGGCGCGAGCATGTCCGTGAGCACGTCGATGGCCTCGTCGTTCTTGCCCTGCTGGAGCAGGTCCATGGCCCGGTCGCAGGAGCGGGAGAGGTCGTCTCCCTCCACGAAGTCGTCCACGAAGGCGATCGCGTCGTCTCCGGAGAGCGAGCCGTCGATGAGCCGGCTCGCCGTACGGCGGCCAGCCTCGCGCACCGTGAGGTCGGGGTCGTTCTCGGTGAGGCGCAGGATGCGGCGGACGGAGCGCTCGGTGGAGCCGCCGAGCTCGCGGGCCACCTCCTGGGCCTTCGTGGCGCGACGGGCGCTCTCGTTGATGGAGAGGTCACAGACGCTCTTGGCTCCGAGCAGGCTTGCCTCGAAGCTTGGCAGGATCCTGCCCGAGAGGTCGACCGTCTCGTAGCGGCCGCGCGGGCAGAAGCGCTCGGAGTCGAGCTCGAAGCCCTGCTCGACGGGCACGAGTGCCTCGTTCTCCGTAGAGAAGCGAATGCCCAGCTCACGGGCGAGCCTGCGGGCGTCGAAGTCCTCGGACAGGTCGTGCTCGCGAAGCCGCTCTCGGGAGACGTCTCCCGAGACGAGGCAGGCGTGGCGAGAGGGCGTCTCCAGGCAGACGGCCACGAAGACGTGGCACAGGCGCCGTGAGCTGCGGAATGCGTGGGCCGCAAGCAGAAGCGAGCAACGCAGGGCGTAGTCTGTCGCCATGCGCTCGCGCATCTGGTGCGAGGCCGGCACGATGCGTCCCAGCTCGGGCGACCATACCGAGGACGGTTGGGCGCCGGCCGGTACGAACGAGGCCACGATGGCGGCGTCCCCGCCCATGAGGTTCACGCGGAACCGCGCGGAGAGGCGCAGGGGCAGGCGGAACGTCTCGATGCCCGCCGCGATCGTCTGTCGAACGCCCCACTCGCCGAGCATGTCGGACATGCTCGCGTGAGGGATGGGGTCGGGTCCCAGCTGGGCGGTGATGGAGCTCGCGAGCGCCTGGTTGAAGCGGTAGCAGTCCTCGACGGTGAGGTCCTCGGCAGGCATGGCGTCGTCCGCGTGCTTGCGGAAGTGCTCCCAGGCGAACAGCGCGCGGTTGAGCGCCCCCTCGATGGCCAGGATGCGCAGCATGTCTCCCCAGGCAACGGAGTTGTCTGAGGCACGCAGGTAGAACGTGTGGCTGCGGCCGGTATAGACCACGGCGACCTCGGGCCAGCGTGCGTCGCCGTCGAGGATGCCCGCCTCGCGAAGGCCGCGGGCGAGGTAGCTCGTGATGGCGTCGGGAGCAGCGGCATGGCCCTCGTCGGCGCGCCTCTCCGCTTGCCCGATTTTCCTCGTGAGGCTCTTGAGGCGGGCAATGGGGTCGCCTGCCTCGCGAAGCTCGCGGGCGAGGCCCTCCATGTCGACGGGCTCTGGGGCGGGCTCGAGCGCGGGCACGGGCTCCTCGGCAGGATGCGATTCCTCGGCCTCGTGCGCGAGCGAATCCCTATGAGGACGTGCGTCCGCAGGCAACTCGAGCGCCCGGGCGGATGCCTGGACCGTTGCGCCATAATCGCCTTCAAGGGATTGGGCTGCCGCCTTGGCGTGATCTGCATAGCCGTTTGGCGGCACCGGTGCCCCATGGCCATCGTGCTCGGGAAACTTCTCGCGCGCATGGCGACGTGCCAGGCGAACGCCGAGTCCCGCGGCCACGGCCCCAGCGGCTCCCCCGAGGACGAGGGCTATGAGGTTGAGGCTTGGGGCCGACATGGTGATTCCTCCGTGCATGCGCGTCGATGATACCTATCTACTATACCCAGCCACGGGTATGATGCTCTGAGACGCAAAGCCCATGTAACAACGGACGACACGGGAGGCTCCCATGGCCATCGAGATCAACGAGCTTGCAGCAAAGGTCGCCAGCGCGGTCGAGGCGGCGCCGGAGCTTGCCCAGGAGCTTGTGAGCGACCCGGTTGCGACCGTTGAGCGCATTGCGGGGGTCGCCGGAGGCTATGACCTCACCGAGCTGTTCCGCCTCTGCCTCGCAAGGCTTGCCCAGGCGGGCGTCGACCTGTCCTGTGTGGACCTCTCGAGGCTCGACCTCGATGCCATCGACGTGTCCAAGCTCAACCCGGACGAGCTGCTGGGTCTTGCCGCCAGGCTCAACGTGGACGTGTCGAAGGTGGACATGGCCGCCATCGCGAGCAAGATGATTGGCTCGGGCGGCTTGGGCGGCCTTCTCGGTGGTCTGTTCGGCGGCAGATAGAGGAGCGGCGGGGCTCGATTCGGCCTTTATGGCAGGGATGCTCTACGCAAACCTGTGCACGAGCAGACCCTCGCCGGGCAGCAGGTCGGCCGTGCCGCGAGCGAGCTCGGTCTGGGAGACGAGCATCACAAGCGGGTGGAGCGCGGCGGCGCGTGGGTCCATGGTGGGGCGCGCCTCGCGGGCGCGCCGCGCAACGAGACGCGTGGCCGCGGCCTCGAGGCTGCCCGCGGCAACGCGTCCGCCCATCGTGGCAAACGTCGCGGTTACGGCCTCGATGGCCTCGGGCCGGCTCATGCGCCACACCACGACCTGCTCGCTGCCGTTCGAGAGGTTGTAGAGCGGCGTTGCCGAGCGCGCCGCACCAAGGATGAGGTCGAGGGCCATGTTGCCCTCGTAGGCGATCGTGACGGGATGGGCGTGGGCGCCGAGCGCCTCGATCTGCCGCGCGCGCTCCTCGACGGCCGCGCTATCGACGTCCCTGTCGCCAATCATCTCGCCAAGCCCGTCGGCCGAGCAGCAGCACGCCACGCCCGTCGTCACGATGCCCCCGTGCTTTCGTGCCACGAGGTAAAGCGCGCGCGACACGTCTGTCGTGTAGGCGCCCGAGGCCACGAGCGCATCGAGCTCGGCTGCCGTGGCGCACGCCCGCATCTCGCTGATGTGCTCCGGCTGCGGCCTTGTGCACGAGAAGCCCTGGATCTGCATGGTCCCTCCAAAAATGAAGCGGCCGGCCGCCCGGGAGGGGCGCCGGCCGCACGCTTGCGTATGACGTGGACGCTACTTGATGACGCGCACGCGGTACACGGCCGGAATCGCCTTGAGGGCGTCGATCGTGGAGTCCTCGAGGTGCTCGTCGGTGTCGAACATCGTGTAGGCGTTCTCGCCGGCACTCTCGTTGACCATGCGCTGAACGTTGGCGTTGTCCTTGGCGAGGATGGCCGTGATCTGGCCGATCATGTTGGGCACGTTGGCGTGCAGGCACGCCACGCGGCTCGCGGCGCGCGCCTTGCCCATGGAGCAGGCGGGGTAGTTCACCGAGTTGGCGATGTTGCCGTTCTCGAGGTAGTCCTTGAGCTCGGAGATCGCCATGTCGGCGCAGTTGGCCTCGGCCTCGCCGGTGCCCGCGCCCGAGTGCGTCGTGATGAACGTGTTGGGCATGGCCACGGTCTTGGGCGTGGCGAAGTCGGTGGCGAACCATGAGAGGCGCCCGCCCTGCAGCGCGGCGTCCACCGCGTCCTCGTCCACGATCGTCTCGCGCGCGTAGTTGATGAGGACGGCGCCGGGGTTGAGCAGCCCCAGGACGTCGGCGTCGATCATGCCGATGGTGTCGGCCTTGCTCGGCACGTGGACGGTGAGGTAGTCGCAGCCGCGGCACAGGTCCTCGAGCGTGCCCACGCGCTGGACGTCGCGGCTGAGGACCCACGCGTGCTCAACGGAGATGAACGGGTCATAGCCATAGACCTGCATGCCCAGGTCAACGCATGCGTTCGCCACCTTGGAGCCAACGTTGCCCAGGCCAACGACGCCGATCCGCTTGCCCTTGAGCTCACGTCCTACGAACGCCTTCTTGGCCTTCTCGGCATCCACGAGGATGTTGGGGTCGTCTGCGTGGGCACGAACCCACTTCATGGACTGCACGACGCCGCGGCTCGAGAGGATGAGCATGGCGATGACGAGCTCCTTGACGGCGTTGGAGTTGGCGCCCGGCGAGTTGAACACGACGACGCCGTGCTTGGCGTACTCGTCGATGGGGATGTTGTTCACGCCAGCGCCGCAGCGGGCGATGGCGCGGATGGAGGAGGGCAGCTCGTAGCCGTGGAGGTCGGTGGAGCGCATGAGGATGGCGTCCGCGTCCTCGGTGTTCTCCACGAAGTCGTAGCCATCGCCGAACTCGACCTTGCCGTCCTTGGTGATGTCGTCGATTGTCTTGATGTGGCGCATGGGATGCTCCTTGAGTGTCGTTATGGGAAGGGCCGCGTGCAGCCTCGCGTGGAGGCGCGCGGCCACTGCGATCTATCTGGTGTGCTCGGCCTCGAACTCGGCCATGTAGTCAACCAGCGCGCGGACGCCCTCGACGGGCACGGCGTTGTAGACGCTCGCGCGCATGCCGCCCACGAGGCGGTGGCCCTTGACGCCCACGAGGCCGCGCTGCGTGGCTCCCTCGACGAAGGCGGCGTCAAGGCGCTCGTCGCCCGTGCGGAACGTCACGTTGGCGATGGAGCGGCTGTCCGGCTGGGCATGGCCGTGGAACAGGCGCGACTGGTCGAGGTAGTCGTAGAGCAGGCCGCTCTTCTCGCGGTTCATGCGCTCCATGGCCTCGAGGCCGCCGGCGGCCTCGATCCAGTGGTAGACCTTGCCGCACAGGTAGATGCCAAACGTGTTGGGGGTGTTCAGCATCGAGCCCTTCTTGGCCTGCTCGCGATAGTCAAGGTAGGTGGGACAGACCGGCAGAGCTGGGCCGTTCTCGATGAGGTCGTCTCGCACGATGACCACGGTGACGCCGGCGCACCCGGCGTTCTTCTGGGCGCCCGCGTAGACCAGGCCATAGCGGCTGACGTCGATGGGCTCGGCCAGAAAGCAGCTCGAGACGTCCGAGACGAGCGGCACCTCGCCCGTCTGGGGCAGCTCGTGGTACTGCGTGCCAAAGATCGTGTTGTTCTGGCAGATGTAGACGTAGTCGTAGCCCGTGGCCTCGGCCAGCTCGCCCACGCCCGCGACGCTCGGGATGCGGTCGTATCCCGTGTACTCGCTCGTGGCGAGCACGTCCACCTCGCCGTACTTGCGGGCCTCGCGCTCGGCCTTGGCGGCAAAGTTGCCCGTCACGAGGTAGCCGGCGCGGCCGCTCTCCATGAGGTTCATGGGGATGCCGGCGAACTGCAGCGTGGCACCGCCCTGCAGGAACAGCACCTTGTAGTTGCTCGGGATGTCGGCGATGCGGCGCAGCGTCGCCTCGGCGTCATCGAAGATCTGCTGGTAGGAGCTAGATCGGTGGCTCATCTCCAGCACGCTCATGCCACAGCCGTGGTAGTCGAGCATCTCGGCCGCGCACTCGGCGAGCACGCTCTCGGGCAGCGCAGACGGGCCTGCCGCGAAGTTGAAGACTCGAGCCATACATCCTCCTTGCCGATTGCGCCCCAGCCCGTGCGGCCGAGGCAATTCATATAAGGATACCCTCAGCCTGTCATGTGATGGTTACGCTCTCGTAACGTGAGAGCGCCACGCAGCAACGTGCCCGTGGCGCCCTCGGCGAGTGTGTGGCTGCGTGCCGGGCTAGTCCTGGTCGCTCTTGGCCTCGTCCAGGTAGCTGTAGAGCGTGTACTTGGAGATGCCGAAGTACTTGCAGACCTTGGGCCCGGACTTCGTGATGAGAAACGCGCCCGCGTCGTTGAGGTAGCGGATGGCGCGCACGCGCTCGTCCTTGCTCATGAGGGCCGCGGGCTTTCCCACGAGCGCCACGCTCTGCTCGATGAGGTCGTCGAGCAGGTCTGCCACGCTGCGGACGATGGGCTCGGGGTCGCCGGTGGGGTCGTCGTTCGGGCCCGTGCCCGTCATGCCGTTCAGGGTGTCGGCGGCGGCGGCGAGCACCGTGATGTCGTAGTTGATGCCCAGGATGCCCACGGGCACGTTGTCCTCGTTGCGGATGAAGACGGTCGAAGAGCGCAGGATGCGGCCGTCGGCGGTCTTCGTGAGGTAGGCGAGGCGGTCGGAGAGCTTGTGGACCTTGCCGGCCTTCACGGCGTCGAGCACGATGTGGCTCGGGCCGTCTCCCACGGAGCGGCCGGTGACGTGTCCGTTCTCAATGGCCACGATGGAGCGCTCGGGGTCCTCGGTCTCGAGGTCATGCACGACGACCTCGCAGTTTGAGCCAAACTGCACGGCGATGGCATGAGCGAGTCGAGCGTAGAAGTCAGTGTGGGCGGCGTCCATGTGCGGCCTTTCGCGATTCCTGGAGCGCGCTCTGTGCCCTGCGGCGGGGCGCGTCGAGTACAATCGGTTCTACCTGCAAAAACTAACACAAAGTATGGTTTTCCTACAATATATAATCTAACGAATGAACCATCCGGAACCCAATCGAGAGGAAGAGGACCCGCACATGAACGAGAAGGTTGCCGCGTTCGTCCCGTTTGTGGACTTCCTGGGCGCCGCGCTCGGGTCCTCGACCGAGGTCGTCCTCCATGACCTCACCGACCCCTCCCGCTCCATCGTGAAGATCGTGAACGGTCATGTCTCGGGGCGCGCGGTGGGGGCGCCCGCCACGGCGTTCTCGCTCAAGATGGCCGAGCAGCTCGAGCGCTCCGAGGACTGCTTCGTGAGCGACTACGTCTCCACGACGGTCGACGGCAGGCCGCTGCAGAGCTCGTCGTATTTCATCCGCGACGGCGCCAAGATCGTGGGCATCCTGTGCGTCAACATCGACCCGCAGCCGTTCCGTACGCTCGAGGACGGGCTCAAGGCGTTCATGGAGGCCTACCGTCACGGCGGCTCCGAGGAGTTCCGTGACACGAACCTCGAGGCCGTGCGGGCCGCCTATCGCGCCTCGAGCGTCGAGACGCTCTCCATTGGCGGTGCCGAGACGGGCGTGGCCGAACAGGTCCGCTCGCTGCTCGGGGCGCTGGGCAAGACGTCGAGCGAGCTCGACCAGGCCGGCCGCATCGACATCATCCGCAGGCTCGAGGCGGCGGGCACCTTCCTCATCAAGGGCGCCGCGGCAGACGTGGCCAGCGAGCTGCACGTCTCCGTGCCGAGCGTGTATCGCTACCTGCAGCAGGTCCGTCGCCAGGGGTAGGAGCCGAAGGCGGCCGGGGGGTTCGACCCGGATGTACCATTCGGGCTCAAATGGTCGTTTTTTCTCGCCATGTGTACTTGTGACGTGGCAAAATCGCTGGTTTCTGTTTAGCTGGTCCGATGAACGCCGAGAATTCGCGACATTCTGAGCCCGTTTTGTACAAACGGACTTGCCGCCCGCCGTTTTGCGGTCCTCGCGTTCTTGCCAATGCGGGCCATCGCCGCGTATTGCGTCGAGAACTACAACGCTCCAGCTAGCGGGGTACTTTTGGGGCCATTCCGCCGTTCGCGGCAAAAAGGCGGCCGCTCGCAACTAGAAATTATTATCATGCGTAGTAATAAATAATAATCGAGCTACCCGAAGCGGGATCGACCTGGCCTTTCGCGAAGCGCCGTGCGCCCATCCCGTGACCAACGGCATGCACAAGGGCAGGGCGCGCATTCGTACGGTGCAAAACCAAGCCGCGATGCCGGGGCTACACAGGCGGGCACAAGGGCCCGCCGCGTCATGCGGACGCCTCGTCCGCAACGGCATGCGGGCTATCGGGCTCGCAGCGGTCTAAGGGAGATTCCCATGGAAGAGAAGCTCGACAGGCTGTTCCACCTCAAGGAACGCGGCACCACGGTGAGGACCGAGGTGCTCGCCGGCCTCACCACGTTCGTCACGGCGGCCTACGTGCTCGCCGTCAACCCCTCGGTCATGAGCGCCACGGGCATGGACTCGGGCGCCGTCTTCACGGCCACGGCGCTCGTGTGCTTCCTCGGCACGCTCGTCATGGCGCTGCTCACCAACTACCCGTTCGTGCTCGTGCCCAGCATGGGCCTCAACGCCTACTTTGCCTACACCGTGGTGCTGGGCATGGGCTATTCCTGGGAGGTCGCGCTCGCCGCAATCTTCGTCGAGGGCGTCGTGTTCGCGCTCATCTCGCTCACGAGCCTGCGCGACAAGATCTTCAACGCGATACCCCTGAACCTCAAGTACGCCATATCGGCTGGCATCGGCCTGTTCATCACGATCATCGGCCTCAAGAACTCCGGCCTCGTCGTGAGCAGCAGCTCCACGCTCGTCTCGGTCTTCTCGTTCTCGGGAAGCGTGGCGGACGGCACGTTCAACACGGCGGGCATCAGCGTCGTGCTGTTCTGCGTCGGCCTCGTCGTCACCGGCGTGCTCATGGCCAGAAACGTCAAGGGCAACATCCTGCTTGGCATCCTCGTCACCTGGCTCCTTGGCATCGCCTGCGAGCTCTGCGGCCTGTACGTGCCCGATGCTGCCGCCGGTTACGCGAGCCTGCTTCCGGACTTCTCAAACGGCCTCGCCGTTCCCTCGCTTGCGCCCACGTTCATGAAGATGGACTTCTCGCACATCGCCGACCTGGGCTTTCTCGTGGTGTCCTTCGCCTTTTTGCTCACGAGCATGTTCGACACCGTGGGCTCGCTCATCGGTCTGGGCGCCAAGGCGAAGCTGCTGGACGACGAGGGCAACATGCCCGGCGTGGGCAAGGCGATGGGGGCCGAGTCCGTGGCCACGATGATCGCCGGCGTCCTGGGCAACTCCGCGACGTGCTGCTCGGTCGAGTGCGCCGCGGGCATCGCCGAGGGCGGCCGCACGGGCCTCATGGCCCTCACGACGGGCGTGCTGTTCCTGCTCTCGATGTTCCTCTCGCCGATCTTCCTCGCCATCCCGTCGTTTGCCACGGCGCCCGCCCTCGTCATCGTGGGCTCGCTCATGGCCAGCTCCGTGCTGAGCGTCAACTTCGACGACCCCACCGAGTCCATCCCCGCGTTCCTGTGCTTCGTGGGCATGCCGTTCTGCTACAGCATCGTCGAGGGCATCTCTCTTGGCGTCATCTCCTACGTGGGCATCAACCTTCTGTGCGGCAAGCACGACAAGATCAGCCCCATGATGTACGTGCTGGCGGTCGTGTTCGTCCTTAAGTACGTGCTCATCTAACTCGTACGCTTGGGCGAGGCACGCCATACCCGGGCTGCCTCGCCCATCCCTCGCGTATCACCCGGCGCCTCGGCGCCCGTCAGACAGGAGACAACCATGGATCGTAGGTCCTTCGTCCTCAAGGGCAACGTCTGCTACAACACGAGCCCCCAGGAGGTGAGCTGCACCGAAGGCGGCTATGCCGTGTGCGTGGACGGCGTCTCTGCGGGCGTGTTCTCCGAGCTGCCTGAGCAGTATGCCTCGCTTCCGCTCGTCGACTGCGGCGACGACCTCATCATCCCCGGCATGAGCGACATCCACATCCACGCCCCGCAGTACGCCTTCCGCGGGCTGGGCATGGACCTGGAGCTGCTCGACTGGCTCAACACCCACACGTTCCCTGAGGAGGCCCACTACGCGGACCCGTCCTACGCCGAGCGTGCCTATGACATCTTTGCCGGCGACCTGCGCCGCAGCGCCACGACGCGCGCCGTCGTCTTTGGCACGATGCACGTCGACGCCACGGAGCTTCTCATGGACAAGCTCGAGGCCACGGGGCTTGCCACGTACGTGGGCAAGGTGAACATGGACCGCAACGGCGGCGAGAACCTCGAGGAGGACACCGCCCAGTCCGCGGCAGACACCCGACGCTGGCTCGCGGACGTCACCGGCCGCTATGACCACACCGCACCGATCATCACGCCGCGCTTCACCCCGAGCGTCACCGACGAGCTCATGGCAGAGCTTGCGAACATCGCCCACGAGCAGGGCCTTCCCGTCCAGAGCCACCTGTCCGAGAACCCGTCCGAGTGCGGCTGGGTCAAGGAGCTCTGCCCGTGGTCGAGCTGCTATGGGGACGCCTACGACCACTTCGGCCTTCTCGGCAGCCGCACGGTCATGGCCCACTGCATCTACTCGGACGAGACCGAGACCGAGCTCCTGCGTCGCACGGGCACCTACGTGGCCCACTGCCCGCAGAGCAACGCCCAGCTCTCGAGTGGCATCGCGCCCATTCGTCGCTACCTTGACCTCGGCATGAGCGTGGGCCTGGGCACCGACGTCGCCGGTGGGGCCAACCTGTCGATGTTCCGGTGCATGGCAGACGCCGTGGCCGTCTCCAAGCTGCGCTGGCGCCTTGTCGACGAGAGCCTTCCCGCGCTCACCACGCAGGAGGCCTTGTGGCTCGCCACGGCCGGCGGTGGCTCGTTCTTTGGCAAGGTGGGCTCGCTCGCGGAGGGTTACGAGTTCGACGCCCTCGTGCTTGACGACTCCAAGATTCGTACGCCGCGCGAGCTCGGCGTCTGGGAGCGCGTCGAGCGCTACGTCTACCTGGCCGAGGAGGGCGGCCGTGTTGCGCGCAAGTTCGTCTCTGGCCGCGAGATCGACCTATCGTAGCGTGACACTTGGGGACACTTGGGGACGGGGTCAAACTGTCACCGTCTGTCTTGCGGGCCTCGCCTTGGCGGGGCCCGTTTCCTGTCTTAGGCGGGTCCCTGTCGCCGTGCGGCGTTGTTCTCGAGCCTGTGCAACGAAACCGCAGCTAACTCGTGCTGCACGCGCCGTGTCCAAACTACCGTTCACCGATTGGTAATAAATTCGTAGCACACCCGTTTTGAGCCATAAACATGCAGTTATTACAAATAGTTAGGTTCGATAACATTCTGTTTGTCGATTGCCGCTAAGCTGAGAAGTCAAGCCGATCAGCTCGGCTTTGGAGACAATTGGCATAGGCGGCCGAACCACGTGGCCGCACGCGCGAGAGCGGGGGAGGACCCGCCACCGAGAGATGCGGCGCGCGAGCTCAAATGACAGCTGTCGAAGGCGTTAACCCCCGCCTGCGACGATGAAGGGAGCACCATGCTTATTGTCGGTAATGGTCGCGTCATCACCCGCGATGACGAGAAGCCCTACCTCGAGCACGGCGCGGTTGCCATCGACGGTGACACCATCGTTGCCGTAGGCGACGAGACCGAGCTCAAGGCCGCAAACCCCGGCTACGAGTACGTGGACGCCCACGGCGGCGTCATTATGCCGGGACTCGTGAACTGCCACACGCACATCTACTCGGGCCTCGCGCGCGGCCTTGCCATCGACGGCTGCAACCCCACGAACTTCCTCGAGAACCTCGAGCAGCAGTGGTGGAAGATCGACGACAACCTCACGCTCGACGGCACGCGCGCCAGCGCCTACGCCACGATCCTCGACTCGCTGCGCGACGGCGTCACCACGATCTTTGACCACCACGCGAGCTTCTGCGAGATTCCCGGCTCGCTCTTTGCTATCAAGGACGTCGCCAAGGAGCTCGGCATGCGCTCCTGCCTGTGCTACGAGGTCTCCGACCGCCGCGGCCAGGAGAAGTGCGACCAGTCTATCGCCGAGAACGCCGAGTTCGCCCGCTGGGCCCGCGACGCGCGCGAGAAGGACAACGACACGATGATCGCCGCCATGTTCGGCGGACACGCCACCTTCACGCTCTCCGACGAGACGATGGACAAGATGGCCGAGGCCAACGACGGTCTCACGGGCTTCCACATCCACGTCTGCGAGGGCATGAACGACGTCTGGGACTCCCGAAAGAACCGCGGCGGCATCCCGCCCGTCGAGCGCCTGCTGCAGCACAACCTGCTCGGGCCCGACACGATGCTCGGCCACTGCATTCACGTGACGCCCGCCGAGATGGACATCATCAAGGACTCCGGCACCTGGCTCGTCAACAACCCCGAGTCCAACATGGGCAACGCCGTGGGCTGCGCCCCCGTGCTCGAGTTCATGCGCCGCGGCATCCCGGTGTGCATGGGCACGGACGCCTACACCCACGACATGCTCGAGAGCCTCAAGGTCTTCCTCGTCATCCAGCGCCACAACGCCGCCATGCCCAACGTGGGCTGGGGCGAGGCCATGACGATGCTGTTCAAGAACAATTACGCGATGGCCTCCAAGTACTTCGGCCGCACGTTCGGCAAGCTCGCCCCCGGCGCCGCCGCGGACGTCATCGTGATGGACTACCCGGTGTTCACGCCCTTCTCCGGCGACAACATCGACGGCCACATGCTCTTTGGCATGATGGGCAAGAACTGCCGCACCACGATCGTGAACGGCAAGGTCCTGTACAAGGACCGCGAGTTCGTGGCCTTTGACGAGGAGCGCATCAACGCCTGGACGCTCGAGCAGTCCAAGAAGCTCTGGGGCACGCTGAACCACCGCACGTACTAGCAAACCCGGGGACGCCCGCGTCCCCGTAGGCGGTGGCGGGACTCGCGCCCGGCGCCGCCGCACCCACGTTCGCGCCGGGGAGCGCGGGCGTGGCAGACGGCCTCCGCGGGGCCGTCGCGCACGGGGCGCCCTGCCCTGCGCGTAACACATCTCGCCCTCGTCGCGCGGTCTCGACGGGGCAGGAGAGGAGCTCAAACATGAGCGACATCATGAGGCCGATCCCGTTCGCACAGATGATGGACTGGATCCTCACCGAGCACGCCAACCTCGGCAGCGTCTTCGGCGTGCGCAAGATCGTGCGCCACGAGGGCGGCGCCGACCCCATCTTCAACGAGAAGATCGAGTCGCCGTTTGGCCCGGCCGCCGGCCCCAACAGCCAGCTCGCGCAGAACATCGTTGCGTCCTACGTGGCGGGATCTCGCTTCTTCGAGGTCAAGACCGTGCAGGTCATGGACGGCGCCGAGCTGTCCGCGTGCGTCAACAAGCCCTGCATCGTGGCCGAGGATGAGTGCTACAACTGCGAGTGGTCCACCGAGCTCGAGGTTCCGCAGGCGCTCAACGAGTACGTGAAGGCCTGGTGGGCCTGCAAGCTGCTGTCCCGCGAGCTGGGGCTGGGAGACGCGGACGGCTTCGTCTTCAACATGAGCGTGGGCTATGACCTCGAGGGCATCAAGAGCGCCAAGGTCGACAACTACATCGAGTCCATGAAGGACGCGAGCAACACCGCTGTGTGGGCCGAGTGCCGCGACTGGGCGCTTGCCAACCTCGACCGCTTCGAGCACGTCGACGCCGAGTTTGTGAACTCCGTGAGCCCGCACGTCTCCACCTCGGTCACCGAGTCCACGCTGCACGGCTGCCCGCCCGCAGAGATCGAGCGCATCGCCACCTACCTCATTGTCGAGAAGGGCCTCAATACCTACATCAAGTGCAACCCCACGCTGCTCGGCTACGACTACGCCCGCACGCGCCTGAACGAGCTCGGCTTTGACTACATCGCCTTTGACGACAAGCACTTCGTCGAGGACCTGCAGTGGGAAGACGCCGTGCCGATGATGCGTCGCCTCATTGACCTCGCCGCGAGCCATGGCCTTGCCTTTGGCGTGAAGCTCACGAACACCTTCCCCGTGGACGTCACGCGCGGCGAGCTGCCGAGCGAGGAAATGTACATGTCCGGTCGCTCGCTGTTCCCGCTCACGGTCGAGGTGGCGCGCCGCATCTCCGCCGAGTTCGATGGCAAGCTGCGCATCAGCTACTCCGGCGGCGCCGACGCCCGCAACATCCACGACCTGTATGCCGCGGGCATCTGGCCCATCACAATGGCCACGACCGTGCTCAAGCCCGGTGGCTATGAGCGCTTCAGCCAGATCGCGCACATCCTCGAGGGCATGGAGCGTCGCGAGGACGTCGACGTGGCGGCCGTCACCGCCCTGGGCGAGAAGGCCACGGCAAGCCCGCTGTACCACAAGCCCATCAAGCCGGCCAAGCCGCACAAGGTGAGCGCCCCGCTGCCGCTCACGAGCTGCTTCACGGCCCCGTGCCGCTCCGGCTGCCCCATCCAGCAGGACATCCCCGCCTACCTGCACGCCGTTGACGAGGGCAACCTCGCCGAGGCCCTGCGCATCATCGTGAGCCGCAACGCGCTGCCCCACATCACGGGCAACCTCTGCCCGCACCCCTGCGGCGCCAAGTGCGAGCGCGCGTTCTACGAGGCCGAGGGCGCCCAGATCCGTGCCAGCAAGCTCAAGGCCGCCCGCGGTGGCTTCGACGAGGTCCTGGCCGAGCTCAAGGCCGCCAAGCCCGCGCACGCCTCCGACAAGCGCGTCGCCGTCATCGGCGGCGGTCCGGCCGGTCTCGCAACCGCGTTCTTCCTCACGCGCGCCGGCGCCGACGTCACCATCATCGAGCGCACGGACAGGCTTGGTGGCGTCGCTCGCCACGTCATCCCCGAGTTCCGCATCTCCCACAACGACATCGACGCCGACGAGCAGCTCTGCCTCGCCTTTGGCGCCAAGGTCGAACTGGGGCGCGAGGTCAGGAGCGTCGAGGAGCTCAAGGCCGAGGGCTACACGGACGTCGTGGTCTGCGTGGGCGCCTGGGCGCCGGGCCACGTGGGCCTCGAGTACGGCGAGGAGCATGACGTCCTTGACTTCCTACGCGCCGCCAAGGCCGGCGAGGACCTCTCCGCGCTCGGCACCGACATCGTCATCGTGGGTGCCGGCAACACGGCCATGGACGCCGCGCGCGTCGCCAAGCGCCTCCCGGGCGTCGAGAACGTCCGCATCGTCTATCGCCGTACGAAGCGCTTCATGCCCGCCGACGAGGACGAACTCCAGGAGGCCCTGGCCGACGGCGTCGAGTTCTGCGAGCTTCTCGCGCCCAAGGGCGTGGCAGACGGCAAGCTCACCTGCGACGTCATGAAGCTCGGCGAGGCCGACGAGTCCGGCCGTCAGCGTCCCGTCGCCACCGGGCAGACCGTCGAGTTCCCGGCCACGGCCGTCATCTGCGCCGTGGGCGAGCACATCGAGGGTGACGTCTACGCCTCCGCCGGCGTCGAGGTGGACCGCAAGGGTCGCCCGGCCGGCACCGCCACGGGCGTGGCGGGCGTCTGGGCCGCCGGCGACTGCCGCCGTGGCCCCGCAACGTTCGTCGAGGCCATCGCAGACGCCCAAGCCGTTGCCCGTGACATGCTCGGCGCCGACTTCAACGCCTATGCCGAGGCCAATGCCGCCGCGACGGTCGAGCAGTGCTACGAGCGCAAGGGCACCCTCTCCACCGAGGCTGCCCCGCTCGCGCACAGCCGCTGCCTGGGCTGCGCCAAGGTCTGCGAGGCGTGCTGCGACGTCTGCCCCAACCGCGCCAACGTCGCCATCGACGTGCCGGGCCTGGCCCAGCACCAGGTCATCCACGTGGACGGCATGTGCAACGAGTGCGGCAACTGCGCCGTGTTCTGCCCGTGGGAGGGTCGTCCGTTCAAGGACAAGCTCACCCTGTTCTGGAGCGCCGAGGACATGGGCGCCTCCGAGAACCGCGGCTTCCTGCCCCAGGCCGACGGCTCGTTTATCGTCCGCCTCGCCTCTGGCGCGGGCGCCTATGACGTCGACGACCCCAACTGCGGCCTTCCCGAGGACGTGCGCCTCACGATTCGCACCGTGCGTGACAACTACGCCTATCTGCTCGCCAAGTAGGTGAGCCCCTCCGGGCGGGCGTTCCTCCCGCGCCCGCCCGGTCCTTGCGTTGGGAGGTCCCCTATGTCATTCGGGCGCCTGCGGGGCCTGGGCCCCGCGCCCGGCCTCGCAGGCGCCCCGCGAGAAACGAAAGGCCGAGACATGGCCTACGACAACAACAAGGACAAGCCCGCGAGACCCGCGGCCAAGCGCCCGAGAAAGCCCCGGCCCGTCGCCGTCGTCATGTGCAACGGTGGCTGCGACCTGCAGGGTTGCAAGCAGGGCTGCATCGGCTGCGCCACGTGCGTGGGCGTGTGCCGCAAGAACGCCATCCACATAAACGAGCGCGGCGTGGCCGTGGTGGACCGCGACGCCTGCATCGGGTGCGGCCTGTGCGCGCGCTCGTGCGAGCAGGGTGTCATCCAACTCGTCGAGCGCGAGTTCACCATCACGGCGCGCTGCTCCAACACCGAGAAGGGGTCGGACGCCAAGCTCGAGTGCGACAACAGCTGCGTGGCCTGCGGCGCGTGCGAGCGCGCCTGCCCGGCTGGCGCCATCCACGTCATCGACAACCATGCCGTCATCGACTGGGCGCACTGCATCTCCTGTGGCATGTGCGCCACAAAGTGTCCGAGAAACGTCATCCGCGATGCGTTCGGCATCGTGGCGGAGAGGTAGGGGAGGCAAGACATGGCTACCGAGTACACGCTGCACGTCAACGGCCAGGACTACGTAACGTCCGAGAATAAGTCGCTCCTCCGCTACCTGCGTGACGATCTCCACCTCACGAGTGTCAAGGACGGCTGCTCCGAGGGTGCGTGCGGAACGTGCACGATCATCGTGGACGACCAGGCCGTGAAGTCGTGCGTCCTCACGACCAAGCTCGCCCAGGGCCACGACATCGTGACCATCGAGGGCCTCACGGAGCGCGAGCAGGAGGCGTTCGTCTACGCCTTCGGCGCGGCTGGCGCCGTCCAGTGCGGCTTCTGCATCCCCGGCATGGTCATGGCCGGCGCCGCCCTCTGCCGGCGCACGCCAGACCCCACGGACCTGGAGGTCTCCCAGGCCATCAAGGGCAACGTCTGCCGCTGCACCGGCTACAAGCGCATCCTCGTGGGCATCAAGCGCGCGGCCGCGATCCTTCGCGGCGAGGAGCAGATCGACCCGTCCGCCGAGCGGGGCGACAACTACGCCGTGGGCGAGCAGATCTTCCGCGTGGACGTGCGCCGCAAGGTGCTGGGCTTTGGCAAGTACCCCGATGACATGGACGAGCGCGACTTCCCCGACCTGTGCTACGCCTCTGCCGTGCGTTCCAAGTACCCCCGCGCCCGCGTGCTGTCCATCGACGCGAGCAAGGCCGAGGCGTTGCCCGGCGTCGTGGGCGTGCTCACGGCCGCAGACGTTCCGCACAACCAGGTGGGCCACCTCATCCAGGACTGGGATGTCATGATCGCGGAGGGCGACGTAACCCGCTGCCTGGGAGACGCCATCGCCCTCGTCGTGGCCGAGGACACCAAGACGCTCGAGCGCGCCAAGAAGCTCGTGAAGGTCGACTACGAGCAGCTCGAGCCCATCCGCTCCATCGAGGAGGCCAAGGCCCCCGGGGCCCCGCGCATCCACGACAGCTTCTTTGCGTTCGGCAACACCGTCGAGCTCAAGGACAACGTCTGCCAGAGCCGCCACGTCACGCGCGGTGACGCCGCGAAGGCGCTCGCCGAGTCCGCCTACACCGTGACCCAGCGCTTCACCACGCCGTTCACCGAGCACGCGTTCCTCGAGCCGGAGTGTGCCGTGGCCGCCCCGTACAAGGACGGGGTCAAGATCTGGTCCACGGACCAGGGCGCCTACGACACGCGCAAGGAGTGCGCGCACATGTTCGGCTGGGACGCCACGCCCGAGCGCGTCGTCGTCGAGACGATGCTCGTGGGCGGAGGCTTTGGCGGCAAGGAGGACGTCTCCTGCCAGCACCTGGCCGCACTCGCCGCCTACAAGCTCGGCCGCCCCGTCAAGTGCCGCTTCTCGCGCCAGGAGTCGCTGTACTTCCACCCCAAGCGCCATGCCATGGACGGCACGTTCACGCTCGGGTGCGACAAGGACGGCAATTTCACCGGCCTCGACTGCGAGATCAACTTCGACACGGGTGCCTACGCGTCGCTGTGCGGACCGGTCCTCGAGCGCGCCTGCACGCACTCCGTGGGCCCCTACAAGTACCAGAACACCGATATCCGCGGCTATGGCTACTACACCAACAACCCGCCCGCGGGAGCGTTTCGCGGCTTTGGCGTGTGCCAGTCCGAGTTTGCCCTGGAGAGCCTCATCGACCTTCTGGCCGAGAAGGCCGGCATCGACCCGTGGGAGATTCGCTACAAGAACGCCATCGAGCCAGGCGAGGTCCTGCCCAACGGCCAGATCGCAGACTGCTCCACGGCCCTCAAGGAGACGCTCGATGCCGTGAAGGACGTCTACTACGCAAACCCCGGGCACGCGGGCATCGCCTGCTCCATGAAGAACGCCGGCGTGGGCGTGGGCCTTCCGGACGCGGGCCGCTGCAACATCCGCGTGGAGGACGGACGTGCCGTCATCTACGCCGCAACGTCCGACATCGGCCAGGGCTGCAACACCGTGTTTCTCCAGGATGTCGCAGAGGCGTGTGGCCTGCCCCTCTCGCGCATCGCCAACGGCGAGTGCTCCACGGAGGCTGCGCCGGACTCGGGCACCACGTCGGGCTCGCGCCAGACGGTCGTCACCGGCGAGGCCGTGCGCGGCGCCGCCTTCCTGCTGCGCGACGCCATGCTCGCCGTGGAGCGCGGCGAGGCCGTGCCAGACGAGCGCGTGAGCGCCAAGGGAGACGGCATCACCCACCAGTTTGCCGACGGCACCACCTTCGAGGTACCCGCCGAGCAGCTCGTGCCGGGCCATGCCGTGCACCCCAGGCACCCCACCGACGCCCTGCGCGCCCTCGAGGGCCACGAGTTCTACTACGAGTACCTCGAGAAGACCGACAAGCTCGGCGCGGACGTGCCTAACCCCAAGAGCCACATCTGCTACGGCTTTGCCACGCACGTCGTCATCCTCGACGACGAGGGCAAGGTCAGCGAGGTCTACGCGGCGCACGACTCGGGTCGCGTCATCAACCCCATCGCCATCCAGGGCCAGATCGAGGGTGGCGTGCTCATGGGCATGGGCTACGCGCTCACCGAGCACTGGCCACTCAAGGACTGCGTGCCGCAGGTCAAGTACGGAACGCTCGGGCTTCTGCGCTCCTGCGACATCCCCCAGATCCATGCCATCTACGTGGAGAAGGACGAGCAGCTGCCTGTTGCCTATGGCGGCAAGGGCATCGGGGAGATCGCCACGATCCCGACCGCTCCCGCCGTCCAGAACGCCTATCATGCGCTCGACGGCAAGCTGCGTCCCAACCTGCCCATGGCGGACACCTACTACAGCCACAGGCTTGGCCGCGACTAGCGGCTGACACCCACGCGGCATCTCGCAGGGGCCTGGATATGAGTCCGGGCCCCTGTTTCTGTTCCCGCCCCACCGCCCCAAAGGTG
>ERZ808240.339-NODE-339-length-63081-cov-7.014565_pt1 | contig 63081 bp, 50 predicted proteins | sample MGYA00521084_ERZ808240 | MGnify/ENA primary metagenome ERZ808240 (study PRJEB31516, sample SAMN03275571) | gut metagenome | biome: mammalia-associated habitat; material: feces | host: Papio cynocephalus | place: Kenya | collected 2012-08-06 ...
TCCGGAAGAATCCGTTTTTTCAAAAATTTCTACTACTTATCTCAAAAAGACGGGTTTTGCATAGACTTTGCTATGTTCAGATGCAGGATCAGAGGATTCGGAAATAACATTTCCTTCTTACCTCTAAAGAACACCATTAGAAGGAAATCCTTTCCTCAAGAGGATGCTCAATCTAATCCAAAAAGAGTATTCAAAGCGGTATAATAAAAGCATGAAATTCATACAGCTGAACACCATTACCGAATATTCTTTTTCCAAGAGTATCATCCAGCCGGAGAGTTACGCCAAGAAGGCAAAGGAACTCGGTTATTCCGCCATCGGTTTTGCAGACGATAACGTTTATTCGTTTGCCGTTTTTGCAAAAGCCTGCCTAAAAGAAGGACTGAAGCCTATTTTCGGTTATCGCCTTTCTCTCAGTTCCTCCCAAACTCATCCTTTGGATGCTGTTTTGTTTGTCCTGAACGAAGAAGGTTATTTGAATCTATGCAAGATCCTTCAGAACAAAAAAAATCTCTATGGTCTTGAGGATTTCAAGGACTGTCACCGGGGGCTGTGCTTGGTCATTGATACGGAGAACCAGGATTTTTTCGAACCTCTTTTCCAGGATTTGGTTGCTCCCTTGCTTTTCAAATATCATAAGCTCTTCCTGGATGATTTTTACTATGGAATCACTTTGAATTCATTAAGGGACAAAGAGGAAGTCGAAAAGCTCTATGAATTCGCAAGTACAACTTCGACAAAGACATTGGCCTTCCCTCGCGTATGTTATTTAAAAAAACAGGATGCCTATACCCTGAATCTGTGCAAAGCAGGGTATAACAAACAGACTTTGACAAACGAAGTCGAAAAGGAAGGTCCAAACTTCCTGCTTTCTACCAAAGCCCTCTCTTCTATATATCGAGAAGAAGATCTGATGAATTTGGAATCCTTATCTGATTCGATTACTTTCGAACTTTTTCAGAAACGTGGAAAACTGATTCACTTCGATGATGACGACAATGTTCTAAGAGAGATGTCAATGAGTGGATTATATCATCGTCTGAACTCTTCTTCTCCGGACAAGATCTATCTAGAAAGACTCAACTATGAACTTTCGGTCATTTCCCAGATGCATTTCTCTTCTTATTTCATTCTCGTGCAGGACTATTGCAACTATGCCAAGAACAACGACATCAAGGTTGGTCCTGGAAGAGGTTCAGCCGGAGGTTCTTTGGTTGCTTATGCTTTATCCATCACCGAACTTGATCCTATCCGTTATCGTCTTTCCTTTGAACGATTTTTGAATCCGAAACGAGAAACCATGCCGGATATCGATATCGACTTCGAGGATACAAAACGTTCTTTGGTCATCGATTACCTGAAAAGAAAATATGGCGAGGACCGCGTATGCGAAATCATCACTTTCTCAACCCTTAAGCCTAGAGCTGCGCTGAATTTCGCCGGACCTTGTCTTTCTTTCAATCCAGCCAGGCTCAAAAGATTGACAAGTTCGATTGCACCAAACTGTTCGACATTCCAAGATGCTCTCAATGATCGTTTCTATGGATATCGTTTCAAGAAAATGATGGAGGATTCCTATTACAGGGATTTGGTTTTGAAGGCCACACCTCTGCTTTCTCTACCAGTAAACACTTCCATCCATGCCTCAGGTATTCTTGTCAACAATGATCCAATCTACAAGACTTCTCCGATGAGCGGAGGCAAGAAGGGAACCAGCAGCCTGGAATACCCTTATATGGAAGAAATGGGGTATCTAAAGGTGGATATCCTCGGACTTTCCAATCTTACCTTCATCCGTTCCATTGAAGAAAGAATCCTCAAAAACGGGAAAAGAATTCCGAACATCCAGGATGTCCTAGAGGACGAACTTACTTTCAAGGTACTCAATCATCTGGATGTCTGTTATATCTTCCAATTGGAAAGCCAGGGAATGAAGGACACCATTTCTTTAGTCAAGCCATCGACATTCAGCGATATCGCTTCATTGATTGCCTTGTATCGTCCCGGTCCAAAGGAATATATTCCGCTTTTTGCCAAAAGGAAGCACCAAAACACTCCTATCCAGTATCCTGTAGAAAGCCTGAGGCCGATTCTTGAGGAGACTTACGGAATCATGGTCTACCAGGAAGAAGTGATGGAAACATTGAAGGTCGTAGCTTCCTTCTCGGCAAGCGATGCCGATTTGTTCCGAAGAGCCATTTCCAAGAAGAAAAAAGCCTTGATGGATAGCTATAAAGAAAAATTCCTCGACGGCTGCCAAAAAAACGGAATCGACGAAAAGACAGCCGATAGCATTTATGCGGACATCGAAAAGTTTTCTTCTTACGGTTTCAACAAATCACATGCATATTCTTATGCATTGATTGTCTATCAGCTTCTTTATTATAAAGCTCACTTTGCTTTGGAATTCTATCAGGCCAGTCTAGCTATTACTTCTTTGACCAGCGATAAATTCATCTCTCTTGGCAAAGAGTTAAAAGGTAGGGGACAGCAAATACGTTCTGTCTCCATCAACCATTCTCTCCTTGACGAAGCCAATTTCCAGAATGGAAACATCTATCTCCCACTTAGGGAAATCAGCGGAATCCAGAAAGACGAAGCCGCTTCCTTCATCCTGGAAAGAGACAAAGGAGGTCCTTATGTCTCATTCTTCGATTTTATCCGAAGAAACATGGACACACTGAAGAAATATGATCTGAAATATGTCACTCCATTTATCGAATCCGGTTCCTTTGATGAGCTTTATATCGGAAGAGAAGCAATGAAAAATAGTCTTGGCACTGCCATTTCCTTTCTTCTAAATGGTTTTGACGAAAGCAGCATTCCTCCTTTGGAAATAAAAGACGAGGATCTCGGCGAAAGACTCAATATGGAGTTATATTCTCTTGGAATCATCCTTTCTATAAGATTCCAAAAACTCTTCTTCAAGGAAGGGTACAAAACCCTTCTTATAAAAGATGACAGTCAACTCGAAATGAATCATGTTCTTGTCTGTACTAGCGAAAACAGGGAATATTCTCTTCTTGTTCAGGATGGAAAAAAGTACTCAAAAAACGAATTTCTTTTTGTGCAGGCCGATTTTAAGAAAAAAGGTAGAATCGAACCGACAAACATCATAGAAATCGGAAAAAGAAAGGTATCAGATTATGTCAAAAACTTACATTGTTGACGGAAATTCTCTTCTTTTCCGCTCCTATTATTCCACAGCCTATACGGGCAACATTATGACGACAAAGAAGGGACTTCCCATCAATGCCATTTTTGCTTTCCACAATCTCATCAAAAAAATCAAAAGTTCCTTGAAAGAAAACGACCACATGTTTGTGGCCTTCGATACCGGAAAACCGACAAAAAGAAAGCAGGAATTCGAAGACTACAAAGCTCAGAGGGCTCCAGTTCCGAATGAACTTATCATTCAGATGCCCCTTGCCAGAGAGATGCTGGAATCCATGGATATTCTTTGGGATGAAAAGGAAGGATATGAGGGAGATGATCTAGCCGGAAGCATGGCAAAAATCGCAAGTTCGAAAGGTGATGAGGTCACCCTCTTCACAAGTGACAAAGACTTTCTCCAGCTTTTGGATCTTTCCGATAGGGTTCACGTCTGTTTTCTGAAAAAAGGGCTGAGCGAAACCATCGACTATACCAAGAACAATCTTCATGATCTTTTCGGCCTGAACCCGGATCAGATTACCGACTTCAAAGGAATCGCCGGAGACCCCAGCGACAACTACGGAGGCATCAAAGGCGTCGGGGAAAAGACAGCAATGAAGCTTCTGAATGAATATGGGCATCTAGAGGAAATCATCGAACACTGCAAGGAAGATACAAAGCCAAAAATCAACCAGAAGATACTGTCCGGAGAGAAAGACGCCCTCTTCTTCAAGAAGCTTGCAACCATCGATACAACCATGGACATGGAAGAAGATTACAAAAAATCCATCTATACGCCCTATCATAAAAGCAAACTGCAGGCTTTCTATCTCAAATATGACTTATCCAGCTTCCTATCCAAAATCAACAAGATGGAAAACATCATCGATGACAATAGAAAAGAATATGAACAGCTTTCTTTGTTCGAAAGCGGAGATGATGTCCTGGAAAAAGAAAAAGAATCTTCCATGTTCAAGAAAAGAGAAATCCTTCAGGTTTCTTCTTTCAAGGAAATCAAGGAACCGGTTCTCGGTATTACCTATGACAGTGACAATGACAACGAGAACATCGCCAATCTTATCGGTTTTGCCTTGGCAAGCGAAAACCATCTTTACAAGCTTTCTTTGAATGATGCAAAGTTGGATGACGGCTTCAAAGATTTTCTTGCTGGAAATGAAAAGAAGACCGTTTTTGATGTCAAGGGTCTATGTGTCCTTCTGAACCGATACGGCTTTCCGGAGATAGAAAATGTCGACTTCGATCTTCTTCTTGCCACCTATTTGGTCAATCCTGACTGCGGTCAGAAAAAGGAGCAGCTGTTCCTCTCCTATCAAGTAGAGCTTTCCTATAAAAACGATGTTTCATTAGAGGTGATTTCCTATACCTTGGACCTGAAAGCCCAGGTTCTGAAGGATTTGGAAAAAAACCGGGAAACCAAGCTTTTCTACGAAGTCGAGCTTCCCTTAGCCAAAGTCCTGGCCAAAATGGAAATCGAGGGTTTCCCCATTGATTTGGATACCTTGAAGAAAATCAACGTGGACTATACGGAAAAACTGTCCACTCTGTCCAAGGAAATCTTCGAGCTTGCCGGAAAAGAATTCAACATCAATTCCACCAAGCAGCTTGAAACCATCCTCTTTGTCGATTTGGGCATTCCCAAACTCAAAGGGGAAAAAGGCACCGGAATCGATGTCCTGAACAACCATGTCAACGATCACCCGATTGTTCCTAAGATCATCGAATACCGTCTTTTCAACAAGTTGGTTACCGGATATACATCTTCTCTTCCTGAACATGTCGGAAAGGACAAAAAAATCCATGCCATCTACAATCAGGCTCTCACATCCACCGGCCGCCTTTCCATGTCGGAACCTAACCTTCAGAATATATCCATCCGCAACGAAGAAGGGAAAAACATCCGAAAGGCTTTCTTCTATCCCGACCATGACTATTACATGCTTTCATTGGATTATTCCCAGATCGAACTGCGTGTTTTGGCCCATGTAGGGGACATCAAGGCGCTTCAGGAAATCTTCATCGAAGGGAAGGACATCCATACGGCAACGGCAAGCAGGGTCTTCGGTGTTCCATTCGATGATGTCACGTCCGAAATGAGAAGAAGGGCAAAGGCGGTGAACTTCGGAATCGTCTACGGCATTTCTCCTTATGGCCTTTCTCAGCAGCTTTCGATTCCGACCAAGGAAGCAGCCAATCTAATCGAACAGTTCAAGAAGACCTTTGAAGGCATCGACGAATACCAAAAAAACTGCATTGAGTTTGCAAGGGAACATGGCTATGTCTCTACCATCATGAACCGAAGGAGATATCTGAAGGATATCAATTCCTCCAACAGAATCATGAAGAGTTTTTCTGAGCGGGCAGCCGTCAATACCACTATCCAAGGAAGTGCAGCAGATCTGATCAAGGTTGCCATGATCAAATGCGACGAGAAACTGAAACAATACCAGACGAAAATCATCCTCCAGATTCACGATGAACTGATCTTCAAAGTTCCGAAAGAAGAATTGGATACAATTGTCCCGCTTCTAAAAGATACCATGGAACATGCATTGGATTTGAAGGTACCGCTCAAGGTCGATGGCACAAGTGCTTTGACCTGGTACGAGGTTCACTGATATGCCCGAGCTACCAGAAGTAGAGACAGTAAAGCGGGAACTGGAAAGAACGATTGTCGGAAAGACTCTTCTTTCTCCGCTCGTTTACTATCGTCCACTGATCCATCAGGACGAAATAGAATATGAAGAAGGTGTCGATCATCAAAGAATCGATTCTGTTTCCAGAAAAGGCAAATTCCTTCTGATCCATCTTGAAAACGGAAAAAAGATTCTTTTCCATCTGAGAATGGAAGGAAAGCTTTTTGTTGTAGACAAGGAAAAGCATTCTTTGGAGCATCTGAGTCTCTTTTTTCCATTCGAGAACGATAATCAGGGCCTTGCCTTCTATGATGTAAGGAAATTCGGCGTCACAATGCTTCTAAAGGAAACGGATGATGGTCCTCTTGCTTCTCTTGGATTAGAGCCGTCTCAAATTGTCGATTCCAATTATCTTTACGAAAAAATAAAAACAAAGAGAAAGCCGATCAAGGAACTTCTTCTCGATCAAAGCATCATCGCCGGTATCGGAAACATCTATGATTCCGAGATTCTTTTTCTAAGCCATATATCTCCCTTCAAAAAAGGATGTGATTTATCTTTGGAGGAATGTCAGAAGATTGTCTCAAACAGCAAGATTGTTATGGAAAAAGCCATCGAGAACAACGGCTCTACGATCCGTACCTATCAAGCCAGCCAGAAGGTCCATGGCCAGTTCCAGGAGTTTCTCAACGTCTATCAGAACACTGGGCTTTGCAAGTGCTGCGGAGAATTCCGCATCCAGAAAATAACCATGTCTGGACGGGGCACCTATTTCTGCCCGAAGTGCCAGAAAACCGGAATCAGCGTTGCCATAACCGGAAAGATCGGATCCGGGAAAAGCTTGGCAACAAGCTATTTCGGTCAAGACGGATTCTTGACACTGTCCTGTGATGATATTGTCCACCGTCTTTATGAAGATGAATCGTTTTTAAAAAAACTTTCGATTCTTTTTCCATCCGTTTTCATCAGGAAAAGACTGTCAAAGGAAAGAATCACAGATCTGCTTCAGAAGGACAAGACCTTCAAACGGAAATACGAATCATACCTGTTCCGGCAGGTGAAAAGCAGAATCGAATCGTTCATCATCGAAACGGATGGCATTAACAAAGCCATTGAAGTTCCGCTTCTTTTCGATGCGCATCTGGAAAGTCTGTTTACCTTCCTTGTCGGAGTCGAAACCCCGTATCAGAAAGAACACCTGGAAGAAAGAGGGGACAAGAACATCGAAAAGAGACTGGATTTCAATCGTCTGAACAGCTACGACAAAAACAGAGACCGCCTTTCTTTCATCCTTCATTCGGATTCGACGAAGGAACATCTGAAAAAACAGGTGGATGACATCGTAAGACAGATCGAGGAGAAACTGATATGAGAATCTTTTTGAAAATGCACGCATCGAAATTCTGCATGGTGGGAATTGTTTTATCCATCCTTGCAATATTCCTCTGCTTCCTTCCTCTCGGTGCGACTTCCCTTTTCGGATATGATGCCACTCTGTTCGAGCTGATTTTCGGCATGAACCAAAAACCGCTTATCGTCGGTCTGGTCTTTGCTTTCCTCTTTCTCCTTGTCAGCGTCGTTTTGGATTTCGTATCCTTTCTTTTTTCCAGGCAGGGAAGGAAATCCGATATCCGCTTTTCAGCCCTTTTCTCTGTCTTAGGCGTAATCTTCGGTTTTCTTTCTTCGCTTCTTTTCGTTTTTTCTCCGTTTTATACGGAAATCTACTCCTTGAACTGTGGTCCTTTCGTCGTCTTCGGCGTCCTTCTTTTCTCCCAGATTTTCCAATTGCCGAACATACTTTTCCAAAAACTGTGAAATCCATGCCTAAAGCGTTTCCATCCAGGCGGATACCTTTTGCTTTTTCTTTCATAGTGATAATATAGTCAGGCATTATTACATTAAGACAAAAGAGGTGATACGATATGAAAAATAAGGCTTTGAAGACTTTTGATTTGTTCCATTATGTAAAGCCGTATCGGAAATATATGATACTGGCCGTAACATTCATCATTATTGAATGCGCACTTGAAATTACGATTCCGTTCTTGTCCAACTTCCTTCTGACAAAGGGACTTGTTCGGGAAGGGAGTGAACAGAACATTACCGGAATCAATGTCTCCTATGTCCTGATCATCGCTGCCGTGATGGTCTTGATGGGAATCATTGCAACGGTACTTGGCGTCTTTACAGCAAAATTCACTGCCATCTGCGGAAGAGGACTCGGTTATGAACTAAGGAAAGCGGAATACGAGAAAATCCAGGATATGAGTTTCTCCAACCTGGATGACTTCCGAATCCATTCTCTGGTAACAAGAATGACAAACGACGTCCAAATCATCTCCGACACGTTCTGTCAGGTTCTTAGACCGGTTCTCCGTGCTCCGATTCAGTTGGTCTTTGCCTTGATGTTTTGTTTGATTCTTTCCAAGGACCTAAGCATTGTCTTCCTTGTCGCCCTTCCGATTCTGGCTATTATCCTTGTGACGATCATCATCCTGACCAGGCCATTGTTTGTCTCACTTCAGGGCTCTCTTGACCGGATCAACAGAACGACACAGGAATCCCTTGTCGCCATGAAACTCGTCAGAGCCAACGCGAAGAAGGATTATGAAGAAGAGAAGTTCCAAAATGCCAATTTGAATTCCAAGCAGATCGGAAACAAGGCCCTTGGCATCAATGCTCTGAACATGGCTGCCATGCAGTTCATGACCTATTCCTGTGCCATCGGTATCCTCTTTTTCGGAGGCAGATATGCTATCGGAATGGATTCGCCAGATAACGAAACAAAGATGATCGCTACCATCATCACCTTCCTGGATTATGTCATGCAGATGATGGCTTCCTTGAACATGCTGAGCAACGTCTTCATGATCTTTACCAGGGCAAGTGCTTCGAGCGAACGTATTCATCAGGTCTTCAGTTCCCAAAACGAAATCGCAGACAAGAAGGATTCCGCTCTTGAAGTCACTAACGGAGATGTCCAGTTCAATCATGTCTACTTCAAATACAAAAAGCAAGCGGAACAATATGTGTTGAACGATATCAATTTGGACATCAAGGATGGTCAGTTTGTAGGAATCATAGGTCAGACCGGTTCCTCAAAATCCACGTTGATCTATTTGATTGAGAGATTTTACGATATCGATAAGGGCAGCCTGTTGATTTCCGACCACAACATTCAGGATTATTCCCTCAAGGAACTTCGTTCCAAGATTGCCATTGCCTTCCAGTCACCGATGTTATTCACAGGGACAATCAAAGACAACCTTCTTTGGGGTAACAAAGACGCAACGCAACAGGATATCGAAGAAGCATGTAAGATAGCCGGATGTTACGATTTTATAACAAACCAACTGAGCAATGGATTTGATACAGAGCTCGGTCAGACAGGAAGTAATGTAAGTGGCGGTCAAAGACAAAGGCTTTGCATCGCAAGAGCTTTGGTCAGAAAGCCGAAAATCCTGATTCTCGATGATTCTTTCTCTGCTTTGGACCGTATTACAGAAAGCGAAGTGAAGAAGAATCTCAAAGAAAAGCTTCCGAACATGACAAAGATCGTCATCTCGCAGAAGATTTCCACGATCGAGGACGCAGATCAGATCATCGTCCTCAACGACGGACACATCAACCATGTCGGTACGAATGACGAGCTGATTCAATGTGACGATATCTACAAGAACATCTACGAAATTCAGAAGGAGGGAAGATAATGCAAGCAAGTGTTTCGAAAAGAAAGAATCGTGCCGATAATTTCTCCAAGACGATGCTGCGTCTTTTATCCTACTTCAAAGGTTATCGTCTTGTTCTTGTCCTTGTCATCTTCCTTGTCATCTTCTCTTCCTTTGCCAACATCTACGGAACCTATATGTCCAAGGATGTCATCAACTATCTCACCGATCACGTCTTAGATCCAAAGCCTGTCCAATTGGAACAGCTCAACCGCATTATCCTTCCTCTTCTCTTCATCTATCTTGCCGGCGTAGTCTGCAATCTCATATACATGCAGATCATGGTCCATCTGACCCAACGTGTTCTCTACAAAGTCAGAAAAGATCTCTTCAGCAAAATGCAACGGCTTCCGATTTCGTATTTCGATACGCATACTCATGGTGAAATCATGTCCTATTTCACCAACGATGTCGATACCATCACATCTGCCATCAATGATTCTTTTGCCAATATTTTCCTTTCTTTAAGCAATATCGTAGGAACCATCACTTCAATGTTCTTGCTCAGCTATACTCTCACCTTGATTGTCATTCCTCTGATTTTGGGGCTTTTTGTCTTCATGTACTTCAATACCAAAGTCACAAGAAAATACTTCGAAATCCAGCAGCAGGCTTTAAGCGAAGTGAATTCCAAGGTAGAAGAGAACCTTCTTGGGGTCAAAGTCGAGAAAGCCTTCAACCATGAAGAGGAATCCATGAAGGACTTCCTTGTTTCCAACGACAAATGGAGAAAGGCAAGCCAATCCGCTTTCTTCCATACCCAGCTTACCGTTCCTGTCAACGTCTCTGTCTCCTATCTCAATTTTGCTCTCAGCGCCATAATCGGCTGCTTCTTTGTAGCCGGTCATTCGCTCTCCTATGGAAACTTCTCTTCCTTCCTTGTCTTTGTCCGTAATGCCTGCCAGCCATTCAATTTCTTCACGCTTCATATCAATACGATTCTAACCTGTGCTGCCGGTTCCGAAAGAATCTTTGCCTTCCTCGACGAAAAAGAAGAAACCGACAATGGGACGGTCACGCTTTACAAAAACGAGGATCAGAGCCAGGGAAACTTCGCCAACCGTTATAGTTGGAAAATTCCAAATTCCGATGGGACCTTCACTTTGAAACCTGTCGTCGGGAAGATTGAATTCAAGGATGTCTGCTTCTCCTATGTTAAAGGTAAGCCGATCCTTCATAATATATCCTTTGATGTCTATCCAGGAAAGAAAGTCGCCTTTGTCGGGTCTACCGGTGCAGGAAAAACAACCATCATCAACCTTCTAGCCAGGTTCTATCCGATCGACAGCGGAAAAATCCTGTATGACGGAATCGACATCAACGACATCAAACTCGAATCGTTGAGAAGGGCGATTTCCATGGTCACACAGGAAACGCATCTCTTTACCGGAACCATCGAAGACAACATACGATATGTCAGAAGACACAGCACGGAAGAAGAAGTGATCGCAGCCAGCAAGAACAGCCATGCCGATAGTTTCATCCGCCGAACCCCTTTGGGATACAAGACCATGCTCTACGACGATGGAGCCAATCTTAGCGAAGGTCAAAGACAGCTTCTTGGTATCACAAGGGCAAGTCTCAACCAACCTCCGGTCATGATCCTCGATGAAGCCACTAGCAACATCGACACCCATTCGGAGCAGCTGATCCAAGAAGGATTGAACAAGCTGATGAAATCCAAGACCGTCATGGTCATTGCCCATCGTCTTTCCACCATCCGCGACGCCGACGAAATCATCGTCCTCGACCACGGAAGGATCATCGAACGCGGAACCCAGGACGATCTTCTTCGCAAAAAGGGTGCCTACTACGACCTTTATACCGGGAAAAAGGAACTTGACTGAAAAAGACGGCTATGATTCTATCCTAGATAGAGTCAAAGCCGTTTTTTGTTGGTTCAGAATTCTTCTTTCTTCACTTCCCTGGTACGATGTTCCAAAATGCTGAGCAGATACATCCGAATGTTTTTGACATGGAAGATCCGTTCGATGTTTCTTCTATAGACATTCAGCTGTCGGTCGTAAGAGGTGTCATCGATGTTCTTCGTCTTGTAATCGACAATGTCGATATGGTCGGAATAGACAAGAAGAAGATCGATGCTTCCTGTCGTCTCAAAATCGGGATCATAATAGGAATATTCATGATAAACATCTGCATTCTGGCAGTCTTTGAACAACGGTAAGGAAAGGACTTTGGCGATTTTCTCCTCATCATTCTTGTCCGAAATGAAGGATGTATCCTTGGTAGTGAAGTCAAGAAGTTCAAGATAGCTGTGAAGAAGAGTACCATATTCCATGGCACGGATAACCTCTTCGTCGGGATTGTCGACCACTTTCTTCGAGGCTCTTTCCTTGGTTCTGGACTTCTTTTTGAATTCGATTTCCGTATCATCGATATCCAGTTTCAACGGAATATAGGATTTTTCCCCGTTCCTTTCTTCTAGATCTATGTTTCCTTCAAACTCGCGGATGACATTCTTATCGTATTCCATGTGATAGAACGGAGAAGCCAGGGAATAGAATGTATAACTGATCGCCTTGACTTTGAAGTCATCTGTGACTTTCTCTTCCTTTTTGGAATTGATGTAGATAATACCATTCAGATTCTCCTGAACGATTGTATCGAAATCCGTCTTGTATTTAGGATACTTTTCCAGGAATTCCTCTTTGGTCTTAATCTCTGTTTCCCTATAAAGATAATAGGCCAAATAGCTAGCCTTTTCATCCTGAGTCGCATTCTTCATCTTTTCGACAAGGAACTTTGAGAAGGAAAGGTAAATTTCGCCTATGGTCAAAATCAGGGCATCATACTTTTTCTTCTTGATCTCCTCATAGTTCTTTTTGGCTGTATTTCTGTAGTCGAGGTCCATCGTTTCGATTTCCGGCTTTTCACTGAAAAATCTCTTGATATCGTCTATCTGATCCAAATAGTCGGTTATGACACTTTCCGGAGCCATTGCGTTTTTCTTGATCAGGGAAAAATACTCATTCTTGATCTTCGGAATATGATAGATGTAATCCAGCATCTCGAAGAGATGTTCTTTGGCTTTTCCTCTGGATTTGGGATCTTTGTTCCCAACGATGTAAAGAGCGTCTTTGGCACGGGTCAAGGCAACATAGAAAATTCTGACATGTTCGTTGACTTCCTCTTCATCAGAACCTTCCGAATTGAGGTACTGGCCTTTGAGCATGTTTGCCACTTTTTCGTTCATCACATAATTCGGAAGCATGATTCCATATTTCAAGGAGAGAGATACATCCTTGAGTTTCGGATGGATGGATGTCAGGGAATTGAAATGGAAAGGCATGTAGACAATTGGGAATTCCAAGCCTTTGGATGCATGGATTGTCATTATCTGGACCGCATTCTCGATTTCGAAGTCGTTCTCGCTTGCCAAATCGATTTTGTATTTGGAAATATTCCTGAAGAGCCTGGCAAAATCTTCGATTCCCTGGCCCACCTGTTCTTGTGAGAGGACAATCTGATAGAAAGATTCTATTTTATCGGTATTGGAGAGGATGTCTCCGACTAGATAGAGATCCTTGAGTATGGAAAACTCATCCAGAAGATCGAGGAAGATGATTGAGAGAGGACTATCGACATGCCGTTTGGCAAAATCATCGATTTTGACTAGAATCGGATCTTTCAGATAAGCGTTTTTGTCTTCGCCAAGAAGAAGTTCATCCAGTTTTTCATCCGTATATCCTTTGGCTTTTCCATAAATATAGGATCTAGCTACAGACAGGAACAGTTTTCTGGTATTGTCCCTATTTTCACTGTTCGGATCGATACGGTATTTGACTCTTTCACTGATCAGATGGATCAAAGACTGGAGAAGCAGTATGGCATTGATCTGAGTCAGATGATCACTGGTCTTGATATTGCATGGGATTTTGGCATCATCAAACAGTTTCTGATAGGTATCAAATCCTTTCGAAACTCTCATGAGAATGGCAAAATCGGAATATCGGCATGGTCTTGAGGTTTTTCCATCCATGATCTGATATCCGCTCTCTACTTTTTCTTTGATATCATTTAGAATGCAACGGGCTTCATATTCGGCATCCTTTCCGATTTCACACGTTTCATAAGTAATAAGTCCCAATCCATAGAAACTTCCAACGGCCTTTTTCCGAATGAAATTCGGATCATGATCAAGGCTTTGGGGTTTAGTGACGACACCATCTTTGTCGATGATTTCTTCGGCATAGTTGATGCCGCCGTGTTTCATGGTCATGTAGTAGTCGAAAATGGAATTGATATTGGCAAGAAGTTCAAATGAGGATCTGTAGTTCCAGTTCATGTCGATGACTTTTCCTAGAGCCGGGTTATCTTCATACCGTTTTTTCCTATCCATGAACAGTTGGACATTGGCATTACGGAATCGATAGATGGACTGCTTGGCATCTCCGACACAGAACAAGGTCGCGTTCTTGCTGATACTGTTGAGAAAAGTCTCCTGGATATCATTCGTATCCTGATATTCATCGACCAAGATATACTTGAATCTTGACCGTATTTCATCTCCGGCTTTTCGATATTTTTCCTCGGTGACAAGTTCGACTGCCATACTTCCGATATCCGAAAAGGTAAACGCGTTTGTCATGACTTTGTAGTCATATAGTTTCTGGTTCATCTCCTGGATGATATCAAGAATCAGATGAATATCCTCCTTGAAGGAAAGAATGGTCTGATACTGTTTTTCATAATCATATCCGAATTTGTCGATGATTCCTTCTTTGAAATCGGTCTTCAAGAACTGAACCAAGGGCTTGTAGAGGAAGGTATGTTCCGCAGCATATCCTTTTGTGGCGCGTGTTTTGCTTCCGTTGAAGAGGTCTTTTTTATCGTCATCCGTTAGAAGATGATAGATCTTAGGCAAAAAGGACTTGTCCTCAGTTTCCAGAAGATCAAAGATAATCGGAATCAATTCCTTGGTTCCTTTGTCATTGAAGGGAGTATATCGGTTTATGGAATAATAGTCCTTTTCAGCAATGTGTTTGACATAGTCTTCGACAGTGGAACCATCTTCCTTGGTCAGATAGTCAAAATAGCTGATTCTCGTTCTTTGAAGGAGGTCGCTCTTGCATTTCTCGATGAACTCATGGAATCGCAGCTGATATTTCTCTTCGGAGAGATATTCTTCGTCATAATGTTTGAAGAAGCGTTCTTTGTCTTTGGGAAGGAGACCGCTCAAACTGTCATCGATGGCAAAAACCATCTGCTTGATCAATGAATCATCGGCAGTACAGAATTTGGAGAAAGAAGAGACCGTGCGTGAAAAGTCCTCCCTATAATGTTTGGACAGAACCTGATCCAGAATTTCGCTTTTCCTCGTCTTGAGGATGGAATCATCCGCAATTTGTATATTGTCCGGAAGATGAAGCAGAGAGCAGTACTTTTTGACAAGATACATGGAGAAGGAGTCGAAGGTCTGGATATGTCCGGATACGATCTCGTCTGCCAGCTTGGAATCCAAATCGGCATGATCCTTGAATTGCTGGATGATTCTGGATTTCATCTCGTATGCTGCTTTGTTGGTGAAAGTCAAAACCAATAAATCGCTTGGTCTGATGTTGTCCTTACTGACTAATCTATATACCTTATAGGAAAGCGTCTTCGTCTTACCTGATCCGGCGCCTGCAGAAATCAGAATATTTTCATCCTTTTTCGACAAAACAGCTCTTTTTTGTCCGGAATTGAATCCGCTGAGTTCTTTTTCTTCAGTCATTGACATAGTCCTCGTTTTCGTCGTCTTCTTCATCAAAACAATCTTCGTCGAAGTTACGGTTGAAATATCCGTTGATATCCGTACGGATATCGCGGATATCGTTTTTATTGTGATAACAGATGCCAAGATAAGGACAATAGGAGCATTTTTCCTTTCCTTTTCTTCCTGTTTTGGAATCCTTGATCGGCTGAATGGCAAAATTACCTTCGGAAATATTGTGGCAGATTCTCATGGCTGCTTTTTTGGCATCATCGACAAGATTCTGCATCGTATATTCGTAAGCAATAAGGCTATCTTCAAAGGAATTGCCGATCGAATACCTGGTATTGAGATAATTTCCATTTTGGACGGATAGTGTACCATCTTTCTTTTTCTTGATAGTCGTATTGTCAAAGCCGCTTAGATAATCCAGATCCGATGAGGTGATTCCTTTGATCTGCATTTTCGCATAAATGGCTTTTTCATTGTATTCATGAAGCTTACTGTCTGTCGGGACGGAAGACGGACAATAAATATGTTCAATTCCGAATCCGCCGAAATCTTCTGTCTGATTCGATATGAGTTTCTGATTGTTTTCGTCATGCAGAGCCAGATAATATAATGGCAATTGCAAGGAACCTCCCAGGAAGACTTTCTCAAAATCGAAGTCTCCGCTCGAACCGGTCTTATAATCGATGATGGTGTAATATTTTTGTCCGGATTCTCCTTGCGTATGTACAATTTTATCGATTCTAGCATGAACAGGCAGTTTTGTTTCACTGTCGGTCAGAACAAAAGGAACATCGACTTCCCAATTTTCGGAATCGATTCTGGAATGGTCTCTTTGACTCAATGCAATTTTAATGATATCCCTTAACCATTTATGAATGAACTGAATATATGCTTCTTCTTCGATAGTCAGATTCTCTTTCTTGTTTTCCTTATACGCGTCCAATCCCTTTTGAAAAGATTCCTCAAAAGCCTTGTCAAACATGGTATAGTCTTTCGTATAGATGTTTTCAAATACCTTATGAATCATCTCACCTCGATAATTCGCTGTCTTATCGACGTCTTTATCACTATTGGAGAGTTTCAGGATACGATCCAGATAATAGGAATATGGACACTTAAAATACGTTTCGAATTCTGTGATGGAAAAATAATCTTTGTTCCTGACTTTGTCAACACCAGAGAAGGAATGATCATAACTCCTATAGTCAACCGACGGACCATAATGTCCGCTATCCTGAAAATATCCGTCAACATAGGACTTGGCAATGGATGTATAAATTCCATTTGGATTGTATTTTTCCGGTTTTGTCTCTTTCCAGCCGAATTCAGAAAGGAACTGGGATGGATAGATTTTGTCCTTTAAATGGATCAGGACTCTGCTTAAGAAGACAAAAGGATGGTAAAGAATGAAGTTCTTCTTTTTCTCCCGGTCTATTTTTGTCTTGATATAACTAGGATTTACTCCGATTTTCTCCAAAAGCGAATCGGAAAGGACATTATTGTCATCGAATTCCTTATAGAAAGAATCATGCTGGAAGTCACAAACATAGATCAGACGGTCTTGTTCCGTTTTGGGATCAAAGAAAAGCTGGTTGGTCACCTGAATCCCTGAATCCGTCAAGTCCAGTTCATATGTCTTTTTCGAAAGGATTTCCATCAACGACGAGTAAGCGAACATGAAATCCCTGATTTCATCAATATGATATTGCTGGATTATATCCTTCAAGGAAAGAAGAAGAGAGCCTTCTTTGATGTCGTCAGGCAAACTGAAGTTTTTCTTTTCATAAAAAGATTCGATGGCATTGGAGACTTCACGGTCTGAAACCAAAGGAAGATGAGCAGTTAAATGGACAGGCAATTTAAAGAGAGAAGAAAAGAAACGGATAAAATAGAAATCTTTGTCATCCTTGACAATAACGGATATTTTATCTTTCGAATCCGGATTTGTATGAATCTTTTTTCGCAGATCGGAAAAGAGATAGAGGAACTGAAGATATTTGTTGTCGAAGCTATAGATGACTGGTTCTTTTTCTGCAGAATAAACAGGTTCTTTTCCCAAGTCTAAAAATGTGATGAACTTATATTTCTTCTTTTTCCAATCAAGAAACGAAACAAGTTCCATATCCTCTTTGGATTCGAACAACAGGATCTGTCTTGAATCAAGAGTTCGTTCACCTAAAGGATTTCGGTTCAAATACCCTTTGCTCTTTAAATCTTCATAGATGTCCTTGAATTCTTCGATGGTCTCAAATCTTCCAATTCTTAGAATATCCAAGATTTTTACAATACTGGAATAATCCCATTTCTGAAAAGAAAGAAGATAAGGAACGGGATCTTTCTGATACGTAAAAGAAAGCAAATCCAAAAGTTCTTTTTTCTGGATGATTTTGATATCCAAAAAAGGATTTTTCTCTTTAAACGAATATAAGAATCTATGATAGACTTTGTCGGCAACGATCCAATATTTACAATCTTTGCTAAATTCCATGGCAGATACCTTTAAATATAATCTATTCATTATTTTAATATAAAGAAGGTTTGTCTGGTTAGAAAACATGAAATACAAATCATGGATTTGATTTTCAAAAAGCAAAAAAGAAAAGAATCGATTTTGCTCTGTTCTATGAGGTTAAAACCATTGTTCTGATTCAAAATAATTTTACTGGCTTTGGAAATGAACGTACCTTCCATTGTTCATATTGTACAAAGAACAGGAAAGAATCATAATCTTTTATCATTTTTCCTTTAAAAATAATGCATTTCTTTTTATTTAAGCAAGTTGCCTTATTGTGAATTCAGTTATATAAACTTCAATTATATTCATATAAATATTTTTAATTTATATTTTATGATTCTTATTAAAATCATAGCCGGAAAAAAGAATTCGTTTTCTTATTCTATTTTCAGGGCTTGATTTTTCATCAAGAAACCCCTTTATGAAAATATTTTCACAAACTCTTTTTATTTCATAAGGACTTCCGCTATAATATGTATATATATTATCTGGAGGTTATTTTTATGGAAGATAATAAGAAAATGTACAAAGATCGTGTTACCATCTACGAAGTCGCAAAAGTTGCCGGTGTCTCACTTGCTACCGTAAGCCGTGTCATCAACAATCACTCCAATGTCACGGAAAAGACAAGAAAAGCAGTCAAGGATGCGATCGATCGTCTCGGCTATAAGCCCAGCGCTTTGGCTCAGGGACTTGCCAATTCACGTTCTACCAACATCGGTATCATGATTCCTTCCACCGGTTACAATTATGTTTCCAATATGCTCGACGGAATGATCGATGTCGCCAAGATTTATGGCTACATCACTTCGATTTTCATCACCAAGAGAACCAAGGAAGACGCAGCAGCCGTCATCGAATCCTTGATCAAGAGCCATGTTGATGGTGCAGTCATTTATGATGACGAACTCGGAACTGACGAAATCAGAAAGATACAGAACTATCATATTCCGCTTATTGTCATCGGTCATGACATGGAAGGCGAAGCGCTTGGCTCCATCGAAATCGAATACAAAGACCCGGTCATGGACGTCGTCAAGGAATATATGATGACCGGTAAGGATGATGTCTATATTCTCGATATCGTCAACGAAGGCAAAATGGTCGATGAAATCAGAGATGGTCTTTTGGAATACGGAAGAGCCAACGGCAAGCATATCCAGACTTTGACTTTCAATGATTCCTATGGAATCGTCTATGCTAAGATGCTTGAGTTCTTCAAGGACCACAGATCCGGATATTTTGTTTGCCCAAGAGATTCTTTGGCCGCAGCAGTGGTCAATGCCGCTCGTGAAAGCGGATTGGAATGTCCAAAGGATATTCAGGTCCTCGCTGAAATCGGAAGCAAATATTCCTATATTCTTCGTCCGCAGATTTCCTCTTTCTCCATAGATATGTTCAAAGTCGGCTCTATTGCCGTCCGTATGTTGACCAAGCTTCTCGATGAATCGGCAACATCCAAAGAAAAGACTTTCCGTATCCGTGCCTCTTATCATAAGAGAGAGACAACACTTTAATCATTCGTTCTCTTTTATCTGGAGGTAGATTCAAATGGGGAAATATTACATTATCGCTATTGTAGGTGGCTCCGTTTTGGTAATCGCCTTATGTGTTTTACTCAGCTTCTTCCTTTTTAGGAAGAAGCGTTTTGTTCGTCAAATAAAATCCTTGGACGAAAAATACAACGATTACCATACTCAGTTGACAAGCGACTGCAATGTCATGATCAACCGTCTGGGAGCTTTGGGAAAGTTCAACATCAAATATCAGAACCTTTTCAATGAGCGTAAGAAACAATATGACGACATCATGGAGAACAGGGATAATATAATCCGCAATTCCATCCACGCCATCAACAGCTGCATCGACGGAAAGGATTTCAAGAAGGCTAAGCTTCTCATGAGTCAAACCAACGTCGCAGTTGAGGAATTCGTCCGATCCGTTTCTTCTTTCAATGAGGATCTCACCAATCTGCTAAGAGATGATTCGGATACTTCCGAGGCTTCTCTTTCCGTAAAAGACAAATATCATAAAATCCGCAGTTTCTATGATGAAAACAAGACCGAATTGAAGCCATTAGAGCAATCCTTCGAACTGATTTTCCAAAACGCGGAAAAGACTTTCGGCGAATATGCGACTTATACGGATAGAGCTGAATTCGACAAAGCCAAGAATCTGCTTCCTCCGTTAGACACCTTGCTTTCTTCTCTCCTTTCCATCATGGATGACCTTCTGAAATTCGAGACACTGATCAACAATATCATTCCGGAAAAGCTTAAATCCTTAAGCGATACCTATTTCGCTATGGTAAAAGCCGGTTATGATCTGAAGAACCTGAATGTACCACAAATCATCAATGCGATGAACGATTCTTTGAAGAAACTCAAAGACCAACTTCTTTATCTCGACGTAAGAGGCGTAGGTGAAAAGCTTGAATCCATGCAGTCGAATATCGCGGACATTCTTGTCAAGTTCGAAAACGAAAAGAAAGCGAAAGAGAAGTTCAATAATTCACAGGATATCATCCAGACTTCCACCTATACTTTGGAAAAAGAATATTCCAAACACATGAATCAGTTGCAGAACTACATGTCTACCTATGTATTGGATCCGAAATATGTCGAACACATGAAAAGCCTAAGGAATGACATCGAATCCATATCCTATTTGAAGAGAGAGCTTGATAGTTATATCGATACTTCCGACAAGCAACCTTATTCCTTGATCTGCCAGAAAATGGATGAGATGCAGAAAAAGACGGAAAAAGTCAGAATGGTCATGACGGATTATTCGGATTATCTTGAGTCCCTGAAATCCACTTCCCAGTCCGTTTACAATGGCCTGCGAGACTATTACATTCTCCTGAAAAAGGCCAGCTATCAGGTCAAGTGCAAAATCAGCGTTCCGAATTTCACCAACTCCCTTCACGAGGAATTCAAAAATCTCTTCGATGAAATCGCCAGAATCGACAATATAATTTTGACTCAACCCATCGATGTCAACAAGGCCAAAGAAGCATTTGCCCCGTTTGCCTCACGCTGCGACAGTCTTATCAACTATATCAACAAGAAAGCCGAGGAATGCAAAGGAGCCGAAGCTGCAATCGTCTATGCAAATGCCTATCGTATGGACTATACTGACAGCCGTCCGATGTTGGACAAAGCGGAGAAATCCTTCTATGACGGAAATTTCGATAAAGCCAAAGACGAGGCAATGAAGGTTTTGAACACCTTCAAATCCTCAGGAGATCCTATCAGGAACAATTAGACCATGAATGATATCATTTATTTCGACTCCAGCGCAACGACGAGACCTTATCCGGAGGTTCTGAAGACCTTTGATAAGGTCTCCTTTGATGATTGGGGAAATCCATCTTCGAATCATGCGCTAGGTAATCACGCTTCTACCGTCCTTGAAAAAGCAAGGAAGCAGATTGCGAAATATCTGTCCGTTTTTCCGGAAGAAGTCATCTTCACTTCCGGAGCCAGCGAAGGCAACAACCTTGCTATCAAAGGTGTCGCCTATCATAACAAAGGCTGGGCAAAAAAGATCATCACAACCAAAGCAGAACATCCTTCCGTCCTGAACGTCTTCCGCAAAATGGAAGAAGAAGGTTTTACAGTCATCTATCTGGATTATGACAAAGACGGAAATCTGGATCTTGACCAATTGAAAAGAAATCTAGATGATCGGACCTCTCTTGTTTCCATCATGGCTGTAAACAATGAAGTCGGATATGTTTTCAACATCAAGGAAGCTTACGAAATCACAAAAACTCATTCGAAAGCCGTCTTTCATGTCGATGCGACTCAGGCAATAACCAAAATGGAAGTTGACCCGGAATATTATGATCTGATGACTTTTTCAGGCCATAAAATCGGAGGTCTAAAAGGAAGCGGAGTCTTGGTAAAGAAGAAAGAAGTCATGCTGGACGAGCAGATCATCGGAGGAAGCCAGGAAGAGAATCTGAGAGCAGGTACAAGCGCCGTAGGTCTTGATGCCTCATTGGCAACGGCAATCCGGATTTCGTTTTCCTCAATGGAAGAAAGAAGAAAGAAAGCAAAAGAACTGAATGATTATCTGAGAAAAAGGCTTTCGGAAATCGATGAGGTAAAAATCATTACTCCGGAAAACAACTCAACCCCGTTCATTCTCAATTTTGCTCTTATGGAGCATAAAGGCAGTGTGGTCAGCGAAGCACTGAGCAATGCAGGAATTTATGTGTCGACGAAATCAGCTTGTTCTTCAAAGGAAGCCGGATATTCCTATGTCATCAAGGACGCCGGATATTCTCTTATCGAGGCCAGCAATTCGATTCGTCTCTCCTTCTCAGGAACCGAGACGTTAGATCAGGCTGATATCTTCATTCAGAAGCTGAAGGAGATTCTCTCCCAGCTCAAAATCAAGGAGATTTGATATGACAAGCAGCGATATGATTATGATTTTCTTTGGTGAACTCAGCACCAAAGGAAAGAACATTATGGATTTCATCCGACTTCTTGGGAAAAACGTAAAACATGCTTTGAAAGAGTTCAAGACAGCCGAGGTGGAAGTCAAGAAGGATCACATCTATGTCCTTTTGAACGGCGAAAATTACGATGATGTCAAGAAACAGCTGAAGAAGGTTCCCGGAATCGGTTCTTTTGCTTTGGCAAAGGCAATCGAGAACGATATCGAAAAGATAAAGGAAGAAGCATTGAGACTTTACCGGATTTCCGGAAAGACGACATTCAAGGTCGAGACCAAAAGAGTCTATAAGGACTTTCCGATGCATTCCGATGAGATCAACCGTGCCATCGGAGGCCATATTCTGAGAAATGTAGCAACATCCAAAGTCGATGTACATAATCCCGAACTTCATATCCATATCATGATCCGTGAGGATGCCACCTATGTCTATGCCATCAAGGAAAAAGGAATGGGAGGTTATCCGCTCGGGATTGCGGGAAAATCCTTGCTTCTCATTTCCGGAGGCATCGATTCACCAGTAGCCAGCTATCTCATGATGAAACGCGGCGTAAAACTCGAATGCATCCATTTTGCCGCTCCGCCGTATACCTCAAGCAAAGTCATCGATAAGATCCACGATCTTCTGAAAGTGATGACTCAGTACCAGCCGGATATCAAGCTATACATCGTTCCATTCACCGATCTTGAAAAGAAGATCTATGAGGTGGCCGGTCCATCCTACTGCGTAACCATAATGAGAAGAATGATGCTAAGAATCTCGGAACGCATCGCCCGTCAGCACAATGATCTGGTTCTTTCTTCCGGAGAGTCCATCGGACAGGTTGCTTCCCAGACGCTCTATAGCATGCAGGTCATCGAAACAGTCTCCAATCTTCCCATGATCCGTCCGCTTGCCTGTATGGATAAGACAGAGATCATCGACTTAGCGAAAGATATCGGCACTTATGATATTTCCATAAGACCATATGAGGATTGCTGTACTATCTTCACCTTAAAGGATCCGGTTACGCATCCTAAGCTCGAAGTAGTCGAAGAAATCGAGTCCAAATTTGATTTTGAAAGCATGGTCAAAGAATGCGTGAAAAACGTTCAAGTGGAACATATCACGGAAGATAAAGAGGAAGAAGAATTCTAGAAAACAAAACAGACTGCCAGACCGAACTCCAAGGTTCAATATGGCAGTCTTTTGTTTTGAGCATAAAAAAACACAACCCATCATTCTGACAATGACAGATTGTGTATTGTTGTCTATTAGGCGTTCTTGGAATCAGCAATGGCCTTGGAAGAAACTTCGACAAGGTTCTTGAACTGATCCGGATTGGTTGCTGCAATTTCAGAAAGCATCTTTCTGTTGAGCTCAACATTGGCCAACTTGAGACCGAACATGAACTGAGAATAGCTGGTGCCATTCAATTTGCAGGCGGCAGAGATTCTTCTGATCCAAAGCTTACGATAATCCTGTTTACGTTCCTTACGGCCGTTGAAGGAATACCAGTCAGCTCTCATGACCGATTCTTTGGCAGTCTTATAAAGTCTATGTCTTGCGCCGAAATAACCTTCGGCTCTTTTCATGATACGCTTTCTATTAGCGTGTCTAACGGTTCCACCCTTAACTCTCATGGTAACTCTCTCCTCTCATTACTTGCTGATAAGAGCCTTCATCTTCTTAGACTGAACGCTATTCAGATATCTGGCCTTACGATTGTGAACGATGTTCTTGTGCTGTTTGTTGTGTGAAAGGTGAGAAGTATTCTGGTTCCACTTCTTGACCTTACCATCAGCTGTAATTCTGAATCTCTTGACAGCTGCACGCTTACTCTTCATTTTTGGCATAGTGTTTCTCCTCCTATTTCTTGTTCGGACTGACCATGACGAAGTAATCTCTGCCTAATAATTCCGGCTTCTTCTCACAGGTTCCATAGTCCTTGATGAAGTCGAGGAAGGTATTCAGTGTTTCTTCCACGATATCCATACGAGTGGCCATTCTACCCTTGATGAAGACGGCAACCTTGACCTTCATATCAGCCTGCAAGAACTTGATGGCTGCTTTGGCCTTGGTTTCCAAGTCATGTTTATCGGTTGTGGCAGTGAAACGAATTTCCTTAATGACAGTTTTCTTCTGATTCTTCTTGGCATCCTTTTCCTTCTTGTCCTTTTCGAACTTGTATTTTCCATAATCCAAGATCTTGCAGACAGGCGGGTGTGCCTGAGGCGCAACACAGAGAAGATCCATTCCATAATCAATGGATTTCTGTTGAGCCACTCTCATCGGAAGTACGCCTAAGGATTCTCCTTCGGGTCCGATGACCATAACTTCTTTGAAGTGGATTCTTTCGTTGACGAGATCGCTGTTGAATTTTCCCTTCGGTCTGAACTGTCGATTGTTTCCACGCGGATAATTGATATTATTAGGTATAAGACTAATCCCCCTATGTTTACGAAAAAAACGGATTCCCAGTAGAGAACCCGTTATACACATGACAAACATCACAACAACATCCAAAAAATAATTTTGAATGTTTCATTCTGTTTTCTATGGCATTTGACCGATTGAAACATAATTCAATCCGGTGAGAACGGGAGTTCTACTTTCCTATCGCGAAATTTTCGCAATAAAGAATATACTCGGTTTGTCAATGTTTGTCAATATATTTTTAGACGACAGACAGTTTCATTCAGTCATCGTCTCCTTCACAAAGGATATTTCCGACATATAACCATAATCGTCATTAGGGGTTTCCAAGATAAACGGTTTATTTTGAAGAAGAGGATGACGGATAATTCTCATGATTGCCTCTTTCCCTAAATATCCATATCCGAGTTTTTCATGTCTGTCTTTGTGCGAGCCAAGCGGATTCTTGCTGTCATTGAGATGGACTGCACAGAGCTTCTCTATTCCGATTGTTCGATCAAACGACTCAAGAACATCATCCAGATGATTGACGATGTCATATCCGGCATCAAAAACATGGCAAGTGTCAAAACATACTCCGATTTTGTCTTTTCTTTCGACCTTTTCGATAATCGATTCTATTTCCTCGAAAGTTCTACCTACTTCGCTGCCTTTTCCGGCCATGGTTTCCAGAAGAACCGTTGTAGTCTGGTTTTCAGTCAGGGCTTGATTCAAGGAATCGGAAATCAGGTCAATGGCATCTTCCAAGGAATTCGTCAACCTGCTTCCAGGATGAAAATTAAGATACTGTCCTGGAATCTTTTCCATCTTGCAAAGGTCTTTCTTTAACATTTCTATGGAATATTCTCTGATGTTTTCCTTATCTGAGCAAAGATTCATCGTATACGGCAGATGGGCAACCAACTTACCGAAGCCGTTTTTCTTAAGAAAACAAACAAGTCTATCAGCTTCTTCCTGACAAAGTTCTTTGTCCTTTCCTCCTCTAGGATTCCTTGTAAAGAACGCAAATGTATTCCCACCGAGTTCCTTTTCTTTTTCTGCCATCTGATAATATCCGTCTTTTATGGAGACGTGGTTTCCAATATAGATCATGCTTCACCTCTTTCTCGGTCATTATAATCGATTCTCGTTATGTGATGAAACTTAACGCTTTTTTCCGAACAAAAAAAGCAGCCACCGGTTAAGGTAGCCACTTGTTTTTCGGTAGAGTTTATTTGATTGTTCCGAAAATTCTGTCTCCGGCATCGCCAAGGCCTGGGCAGATGTAGGCTTTATCATTTAGGCAACGATCCAAGCATCCGATTGTTACAGGAAGATTTGGATTTTCTTTGCAGAATGCCTCTACTCCTTCCGGAGCAGCAATGATAGCAATAAAATGCATATTCTCTTTCTTGACACCATGCTTTTCCAGAAGTTTGACGGCATCAATAGCACTTCCGCCAGTAGCAAACATTGGATCTACGATGTAGATTTCTCTCTGGTCGACATCATAGGGCATCTTGAAATAATATTCATGTGGTTCATGTGTTTCTTCGTCACGGTAGAGACCGATATGTCCTACCTTGGCAGAAGGGACTAGTTCAAGAAGTCCATCAACCATACCAAGACCGGCACGGAGAATCGGAACGAAGCAGAGCTTCTTTCCGCTGACAATCGGGCACATAGCCTTTTCAATCGGAGTCTGGATTTCTACCATTTCTGTCGGAAGGTGACGTAAAGCCTCATATCCTTCCATGATTGCGATTTCCTTGACTAAGGTACGGAATTCGTTGGTTCCAGTGTGAACATCTCTCAAAAGAGTAATCTTATGCTGCAATAACGGATGATCTAGGACGGTGACATTGGGGTATTTCTTCAAATCGAAATTGGCCATATTTTTGCCTCGCTTTCCTAGGTTTCTATTATATGTTATTTTTTTGCATTTTCACACAATATTTTTAAAATAACCACTTTCAAGATAAAAATTCATCTCCGTATGATATACTAAAAAAATATGAAACGTTCATTTGACATTTATTACGAAGATAAAGATATAATCGTAGTCATCAAAAAATCCGGACTTCTTTCTGTTGCCACAGATAAAGATGATCGACACAATCTTTATCATTATGTAAGAGAATACTTGAATAACAAAAAACAAAGAGTATTCATCGTTCATCGTTTGGATAGAGATACTTCTGGTCTCGTGGTTTTCAGCAAAAGCATAAGCATGAAAGAAAAATTACAATCTTATTTCGAACAAGGAAATGTAATTCGACATTATGAAGCTATTGTCAAAGAATCTATAGAACCAGGCAAGAGAATGAAGGTTGATCAATATCTTGCCTTTGATCCAAAATCCGGGAATGTATTTGTCACAAAAGACAAAGAAAAAGGAAAAAGAGCCATCACCTATTTGGAATGCGATCACAACAACAAACTTGGCAGTGTCCTGAAGATAGATATCAAGACAGGCAGAAGAAACCAAATCCGTTTGGCTTGCAAAACTTTGGGTCTTACGTTGATTGGCGATGTTAAATATTCGAAAGATAAATCAAGCCGTATGTTCTTGAATGAATATGAGTTGGAATTTCCTAAAGAATCCGGACTTAGAAAAAGCAGATTTCATTTGGAGCCTTTATGGCTATCCTCAAAGAAGATAGAAACAGTTAAAAAGCAAAACAATTGTAATGTTGAACCAAAGTAGTTAGAATTTTTCCGTAGGAGTAACAATGAACATAGTATTTGTAATCGACATGATCGGTGCTTTGAACAACGGCACAACCGTCACTGCCATGAGAACTGCTAAGGTCCTGCAACAACATGGCCATAATGTCAAATTCATCGGATTCGTCCCGAAAAACCATTCCGACCTTTCGGAATATAAAGTTCTGAAGGCAGACGAATTCAGTCTAGGTCCGTTCGATAAAATCATCCATGAAAATGGAATGATCTTGTCCATGATCAGAAAAAAAGATTATCGGAAGGTATCAGAATTCATCAAGGGTTCTGACGTAGTCCATGTTATGATGCCATTCCTTCTGGAGAATCAGATTCGCCATATTGCCAATGCAATGGGAATTGCCGTAACCAGCGCGATGCATGTCCAACCGGAAAATGTTTCCTATAATATCGGGATGGGACACATTGGTTTTGTGAATTCCTTCATCTATTGGTATTTCAAACATAATATGTATCGTTTCACAAGAAACGTACATACTCCTTCTTTGATGATGAAAGAACAGATGATAAAACATCATTACAAAAATGATATCTTCCCGATTTCCAATGGTGTAGCTTCCAGGTTCGTTCCCGAAATGATGGAAAAGCCAGATGATTTGAAGGATAAGTACATTATTCTTATGATCGGACGATTGTCCGGAGAAAAAAGACAAGATCTCATCATCAAGGCCATCGGAAACAGCAAATACAATGATGAGATTCAGCTGATCTTATGCGGTCAGGGTCCAAAGAAAGAGTATCTTGAAAAGCTTTCCAGAAAATATCTGAAAAATCCATGCCGATTCGAATTCGTCGATCAGAAGCAGTTGTATTCCATCATCAATTATTCGGATCTTTATATTCATGCCTCGGATGCCGAAAGCGAAGCAATCGCCTGTATCGAAGCATTCAGTTGCGGAAAGGTACCGATTATTTCAAATTCTAAGGTCTCCGCTACCAATCATTTTGCCCGAGACAAGCGCTGCCTTTTCGAAGCAGGTGACTATCGTTCCCTTCAGGAAAGAATCGAGTATTTTATCGAAAATCCAGATGTTGTCAAAGAACTTTCTCCGATCTATTCCGAATACGGAAAGAGTTTCGCCTTGGATAAATGCGTCAACCAGCTTGAAGCCATGTTTGAAAAAGCAATCAAAGAAAACGAAGAGGAAAAAAGCGGAGTACGAAAGCCGTTCTATTCCACTTGCAAAGAAAGAAGGAAAATCCGCAAAGCGGCTCGTCTGTGCGGGCTTGAAAACAACTGATATCATTAGGCTTGCCTGTCGCAGGCCTTTTTGTTTGTTTTTGAGCGTTCTTTCCTTTTCCATTCTAAAACATGGTAAAATATCCATGCCGAAAGGAGAAACATTATGAAAGATTTAAAAGGCACCAAGACTGAGAAGAATCTTCAGGCAGCATTTGCCGGAGAAAGTCAAGCGCATACCAAATACGCTTATTATGCTTCTGTAGCAAAGAAGGAAGGCTGGTATAATTTCGCCGATTTGTTCGAAGAAACTAGCAAAAACGAAAACGAACACGCCGAACTTTGGTTCAAGTATTTGCATGGCGGAAACATTCCGACTACCGCAGCCAACCTTGAGGATGCCGCAAACGGAGAAAACGGAGAATGGACTTCCATGTATCCTGAATTTGCCAAGACAGCAAGAGAAGAAGGTTTCCCGGAAATCGCAGCCAAAATGGATATGGTCGCCGAAGTGGAAAGAAGACATGAAGCCAGATATAAAGCCATGCTTGAAGCTCTTAAGACCAACAAAGTCACCATCAAGGAAGGTGCTATCACTGTGTGGAAATGCCAGGTCTGTGGACATATCCATATCGGTCCGACCGCTCCTAGCGTCTGCCCGTTATGCGGACACAAGAATTCCTTCTTGCCTGAAGTCGTAAACTACGATTGGTCTAAATAACGAAATAGATAACTGATGGATCAGCTGCGAACTTGTCTGATTTTCAAAGCAGACAGGCTCGCGGTTTTTTATTTGCCTTTTAACGTATCTTAGTGAAATCATTTTCTTTATTCTTTTCTATTTCTTTTCCCTCTTGTTTGGTAAAATGATAGCGATATGAAACCGAGAAGCAAAAAAGCCATTGTCTTCGATTTTGATGGTACTCTTACCGACTCCATGGAAATCGAAAACCTATCGATGTCTAAAGCCCTAACTTCTGTTGGGTGTTTTTCTGTTTCCAAGGATGAAATAACCAGTCACTATGGTCCGACCGAACGAGGAATCATTTCCTCTATCGTGCCTCCAGGCAAAAAAGAAGAAGCTTGGAAGAACTGCTTGGTTTATTATCGTGAGCTTGCCAAAGATCTTAGACCTTTCGATGGAATTTTGGATATTCTTTCTTCTTTGAAAGAAAAAAGCATTCTAACGCTTCTTGTCACTGGAAGAAGCCGAGAGACTTTGGATATTTCACTTCATGACATGCAATTGGAACCTTATTTTCAAAAGACATATACAGGCAGCGATTCCGGAACCAATAAAGAAGAGAGTCTAACTTCCCTCTTCAAGGATTTTTCATTAGATAAAAACGAAGTTCTCTATATCGGAGATACGCTCGATGACATCAGGATGATGAGAAACATTCAGACTGAAATTCTATCCGCCGGGTACAGCCACGACAAAGAATATCAGAAGTTGCTCGAAGAAAAGAATCCTGGAAATGTATGTTCTTCCGTCCAACAGTTGAAGACAAGATTGATGGAAGTCATAGTCAACCATTGAGCTCTCTCCTTTGAGAAAGGAGAAAACCATGAAAGAAAACGAAACGAGCGAAAATTTGGAAATCAAAGATTCTTCTGCCGATGAGGAATCCGCCCAAATCAATAAGCCTGTCCTACCAAGCCTACTTCACCAGGCTTTAATTACCAATGCCAAAGACGAAGTCATTCAGATGGCAAAAGATAATTCTCCCGTCCCATTATCGGAAGCATTAAATGAACTGAGCGACAATGAAGCCATTATTTTCTTTTCCATGGTTAACGACTTTAATCTTCTTGGTGAGATTTTTTCGTACCTTTCGATTGAAGAAAGAATCGCGATTGTAAACAACCTTTCCAAAAAAAGACTTGTAGCTGTTCTCGATACAGTCGTCGACGATGACCTTGCCGACTTTTTGGAAGACGTCGTCAAATCGATGCGTGTAAAAATATTATCGCTCCTTCCAACTAAAAGAAGAAAAACGATTCAGAATCTTGCTTCTTATAGTGAAGACACAGTCGGTTCTATCATGACTACAGAATATCTTTCCGTTCCTAGCGGGACGGTGATTTCCGATGTCTTCAAAAAAATAAAGGAAATCGGAAATACGCTGGAAACAGTGCGCACGATTTTCATTGTCGACTCTCAGGGAAACAACAGGCTTCTCGGAACGGAAAGGCTAGAAGCCTTGATGTTCGAAGACACGGACAAGAAAATCGACGAGGTAATGCAGAAGGACTTCCCGTATATTTCACCTGTAGCAGACAGAGAGGAAGCAATTCCTCTTTGCAAGGAGTACGATCTTCCGGTCCTTCCAGTCGTCAGCAAAGACGGATACCTCCTCGGCATTGTCACTTTTGACGATGTTTTGGATGTCATCGAAGAAGAAAATACGGAAGATGTCTATAAATCCGGTGCCGTCACTCCGACAGACAAACCATACATGGAAACCAAAGCCTATCGTATGGCATTATCCTATGTCATGTGGCTGATTATCCTTCTGATTCTGAATACATTTGCAACAATCATCGTATCAAGGTTTGAAAGTGCACTTTTGGTCCTTCCTGTCCTGATTGCCTTCTTACCTGCCCTGAACGATACAGGAGGAAACTCCGGTGATCAGACTACCTCGACAATCACGCGCGCTCTTTCTACCGGAGAGATACGCCTCAAAGATTACTTCCGAGTTGTCGGAAAAGAAACATTGGCAGGTCTTATCACGGCAGGAATCGTCTCTGCCTTTACATTTGGATGGACGCTGATCGAGCTTTACGCTCATTTGGTCCAAGTCGAAAATCCAGATTCCCTGGCCAGTTATTTCGGTTCTTTGAATTCTGCTTATTTAATTATTTCTTTGGTTGTTACTGTAGCCATATTCTTCGCTGTATTCTTCTCTAAATTCCTCGGTGCCAATCTACCAATGCTAGCAAAACTTTGTCATATTGACCCCGCTGTCATGTCCGGACCTCTTATTTCCTCTTTGATGGATATCTTGACATTGCTCATCTACTTCTTTGTTGCTATGACCATCATCGACTCTTTTGATCCCGGGTTGATGAATGCTGGCAGTTTAAATGGAATTCTCACTATCTAGGAGGTGAATCATGAACGATAATGAAATCAAGAATGAAACTCCGACTAGTCAGACCATGGAAATTCAGGTGCCTAACGAAGAAGAAATCGAGGTCGACAATCACATCAAAGGCGAAGTCAAAAACCTCCTCAAACCTGATTTTCTGAGAGCCGTAATCGAAAACAAAAACACAACTGTTTTGAATGCAACCGTCAAATCCTACGATCCCCACAATGTTGCAAATGCCTTGAAAGAACTTGGAGACGAAGATATCGTCTTCTTCTTCAAAGCCGTCGATCCGAATATCTCCGCCGAAATCTTCACCTTGATCGATCAAGACCATAAGGAACGGATTGTCCAGGCTTTTTCCAGCAAGGAGCTTCAAGAACTCGTCGATGAAATGCAGACAGACAACCTTGTCGACTTTGTCGATGAGCTTCCTGCCAACCTTGTCACCAAGGTTTTGAGAGCCGCAAGTCCGGGAAGCCGTTCGCAAATCAATGTCTATTTGAAGTTCAAGGAAGACTCGGCCGGAACATTGATGACGCCGGAATATCTTTCCCTGAGAGATACCGCAACGGTGAAAGATGCCATCAGTAAGATCCGCAAATTCGGAAAGGACATGGAAACCGTTTGGGAAATCTTCATCATCGATGCCACCAGACGTCTTGTCGGAACCGTAACATTGGACAAGCTTTTGGAGGCAGACAGCAACGATATTCTTAGATCCATCATGAAAGACGACTTTATTTCCGTTTCTGCCGATACCGATCAGGAAGTCGTCGTCAAGGCTTTCAGACAATATGATATTTCCGTTCTTCCCGTCACCAACAAAGAAAAGAGAATGCTTGGTATCATCACCTTCGATGATGTCCTTGACATTGCAAACGAGGAAGACACCGAGGATATCCAGCTTACTTCCGCAGTCTTACCTACTGAGACACCTTATCTGCAGCGTTCCTTGTTCCAGGTAGTCAAATCATACGCCATCTGGCTCTTGATTCTTGTCTTCTTGGATACCTTCATTTCCATGACTCTTTCCTATCTGCAGCAGCCTCTCAATGTCGTACCGATTCTCATCGCTTTCCTACCTGCCATCATGGGGACCAATTCCAATGCCGCCGATCAGACCGGAACCGTTATCATCCGTGAAATTGCTTTAGGCAATGTCACTCCGAAGAATTACTTCAAGGTTGTCAAAAAGGAATTCGTATCCGCACTGATTACCGGTTCGATTCTTTCTGTCTTCTCCTTCGGATGGACGATGATGGAACTCAATACTAAACTTGTTTCTTTGGGGGAAGAAGGAAATCTCAATCAGCAGATCATCAACACCTATTACAACGGAAATACACAGTTGTTCTTTGCCAGCATCGCCGGCGTTTTGTCCCTGACTCTCATCATCGTCATCATCATCGCCAAGTGGTTGGGAGTCAGCATTCCGCTTCTTGCCAAAAAGCTTCATCTTGATCCTGCTGTAATGTCACAGCCTGTCATTTCCACACTTTTGGATATTATCTCCATTGTTGTCTATCTTGTGATTTCCGTATTGATTGTCAAAGGAATCACAATCTAAATGTGCCGTCGTTTCCGAATCGAACCGGAAGAATCCAGACACCTCGAAGTCTACCAGAATCTCTTCCTGGACAACGAAATGGATGTCAGGGTCGGTGATAAAGCCTGCGGAATCGTCTTAAGCAGGAACGGATTTGCTCTTTCCTATCTGACCTTCGGCTTCCAGGCATACGACTCTTCGCTTATCTACAATGCACGGAACGAAACCGTTCTGGAAAAAAGCCTGTTCAGCAAAAACTTTGCCAACAAAATCGTCTTTCCCTGTACCTCTTTCTACGAAAAAGGAAAGGACGGAATCGAATACGAGTTTCTATCTGATGATGACTCTCTTCTTTATCTTTGTGGGTTCTACAACGATGAAAATAGGTTTGTCCTGCTGACGGAAAACAGCTGCAATCAACTTTCTTCTTATCATTCAAGGATGCCTGTTGTCATAGAAAAGAACGAAGTACAAAGATACCTCGAGAATAGATACGATCTTTTGAATCTTTCCTTACGAAAAAGACCCAGCATCCATAAAAAGGGAGACTGGGTCCAACTGTCATTGTTCGATTAGGTCGGCTTGTCCGGCCTTTTTATTTATCCGTTTTTCTGCATTTTGAGCTGATATAGACCAATAGCAATCGATGTGGTCAGATTAAGGCTATCGACTTCATCGCTTTGTTCGATACGGACATTATTCTGATTGTGGATTTCCTTAGGAAGACCTGTTGCTTCATTTCCGAACACCAAAGAGCACGGTATCTGGAATTTGGTCTCCGAAAGAGGGTGGGACGTATCCAGAACAAACGGGTAGTATTCGCGACTGTACTTCCTTAAATACGAAGGAAAGTCTTTGAATGTCTCAATCCGTATTTTGAACAGTGCTCCCATACTGGCACGTACAGTCTTCGGATTGAAGATGTCCGCACATGGTTCGATGACGGCAAGGTCATGATATCCGAATGCCAAAAGCGAACGCATGGCATTTCCAAGATTTCCCATATCACTCGGATTTACCATGACAAGGTGGTTTTCCTTCAAGTCCAATGTCGATCTGAACTTTTTGAACACCCCAAGGACATGGGCATTCCCTTTGGATTTCGTAATAGCAAAAGCCTTGTCGGAAACAATGATTTTGTCTTTTCCGACAATGGATTCAAGCTTTTGAAAACCGTCGCTTCCGACAGCATCCGTTGAAACATAGAGAACGATGAAGTCTTTCTTATGATTCTGTATCATCTCAAACGTCGGAAAGAATCCCTCTGTATAAGAAAATTCGCTGTCTTTGGTATATGGTTTGATCATACGATATCCCCCTATAGAAAAATCCTCAGTTGATGTGGACTGAGGATTTGTTTCATCCGTGATTAGTCGGCAACGTAAGGAAGCAGAGCCATATATCTTGCACGCTTGATAGCGACAGCAAGCATTCTCTGATACTTGGAAGAAGTGCCGGTGATTCTCTTCGGAGTGATCTTTCCGCTAGGAGAGATGTACTTCTTCAAGAGTTCGACATCCTTGTAATCGATATACTTGATATGGTTCTTGGTGAAATAGCAAACCTTTTTACGGGGTTTCATTCTACGATACATATCTGTTCATCCTTTCCGCCTGACGATCGTCAAGCTGTTCTAGAACGGAAGGTCGTCATCAGAGCCGTCAATGCCTTCGTGGCTGACAGACTCAGACATACCACCACCCATTCCATTGGATGGATTGGTGTCATTGTTTTCCACTGCATTCTTACGTTCCAGGAACTGTACATTTTCTGCAATGACTTCGACAACAGAGCGTTTTTGCCCGCTCTTGTCTTCATAACTTCTCTGACTGATTCTACCATCTATTCCGACAAGGGACCCCTTGACGCAGTATTTGGCAACATTCTCAGCTGTCTTGCTCCAGCAGGTACACGGAACAAAGCTTGCGCTTTTCTCGGCACCCGTCTTGATCGGATTATCAACAGCCACCGTGAACGAAGTCACAGAAGTTCCGGAATTCGTCTTTCTGAGTTCCGGGTCGCGGACAATACGTCCGACGAGTACGACACGATTCAATCCAGCCATAGTAATTCTCCTTTAACTGTTTACTTATGAGCGACAGTAATAAGGAATCTCATGACCTTGCTATCAAGAAGGACAATCTTGTTGAACTTGGCAATAACTTCAGGTTCGCAAGACATTTCCGTGACTACATAGTAGCCTTTGGTCTGTTTCTTGATTTCATAGGCCAGGTCTCTCATACCCCAAGCATTGACTCCGGTGATTTTTCCGCCGTTGTCAGTGATGATCTTGTGAAGAGCTTCGATTTCAGCCTTGATGGCATCCTCTTCAAGATTCGGCATGAGAATGTACATGAGTTCATAATTCTTCATGTTCTTATACCTCCCTTTGGTCTTTCGGTCAATCCTACATCAGGGACTGACAAGAAAGTATATTTGCCCGGAATTGGGCATTGGATAGTATAACTTTTTTCACCTTACAAGGCAAGAATTTTTTACTCATCCTGAGATCCTGATACTCTGTCCTCATAATAGATGGCCCGCAAAATCGGATTCTGTCCATAAATATGTGATCTTCACAAGATTATTCAGAGGTATGCTGAACCCATAAAAGACAATCCGTTCTTGTTCTTTTTCGATTTTAACGAACACGGCTTCCTTTGTCATCAGTTCATGATCCATATAGAACGTAACCTTAGTCTTTTCGCCTCGTTTTAGCCCAATCAGGAAGCGATTGACTTCTTCCTCCTCATCTTCGCTCAGAACCGGTTTTTCGACTTTTGCCCGTTCCTTCTTCATTTTTTCCAGCTCTTCATACTGGCCTTTCAGGGATTTGAACGGCAACCATTTCTTCATTCCTCTCATTTATGATGTCCTCCTATCTGATCGGCTCTTGTAAGAAACGTGGAATCTAGGCACAGTGCAGAGCACGGCAGGCATTTTCTTGGTCCATAATCATTTCTTATTTTCATCATCGTCATTTCCAGTCTTCTCAGTCTGACATCGGATTCATGGTCTTCGAAAAGGCTTGTCTGGTATTCATCGACCGAAAACACATCGCAGGCCACAATGGATATTTCCCGATACAAGACATTTTTCCGGTTCATCTCTTCCAGATAAATTTCCGTGATTTTCTGACTTATCTTCATGGCTGAATCCGTCGGTGTATAGAAGCAGACCCGTTTACCGGTTCCAGTATGATCCTTGTATCCGAGGAAAAAATAGAAATTATTTGCAACGACCTTTTCCTGAAGCATACGTTCCGAAAGTTCAAAACTCATATCGTTGATAAGAACAGGAACCTCATGTGGGTAATAATCCCGAAGAAGAACCTGACCGACACTCATCGAACGATTCATCGATACATAGGTATCCTGAATCAGAGCATCATCATATCCATTTGCATGATAATAGATTTCCTCTCCGATGACTCCAAGTTCTTTCTTCAAATAATCCGGATCACTGACTGCGATATCGCCAACCGAGAAAAAGCCCATACGATTCAGTCTTTTCTCCAATCTACTACCGATTCCCCACATTTTGCTAAGCGGAGAAACGTTCCAAAGATGCTCCGGTATGTCCTTGTAATCCCAGCTGGAAAGAAAATCTTTCTTGTGTTTTGCTTCAATATCCATGCATGCCTTTGCCATGAATAGATTCTTTCCGATTCCTGCCGTAACCGTCAGTCCTGTCTTATCGCGGATGGTTTCAATGATTTTCTTGGCATAGGTCATTGGTGTGTCTTTATGCATGTTCAGATAACAGGTCACATCCAAAAAGGATTCATCGATAGAATAGACATAGAGGTCGTCTTCACTTACGAAATCCAAATAAATGGAATTGATGATGGCAGAAACCCCAAGATAGCGTTGCATCCTCGGTCTTGCAATGATCAGTCCTTCGATGTTCTTGTCCACTTCATAAAGGCGGCACCTGCTTTTTACCTTGTATTTTTCCTTGATGAAAGGAGAAGCGGCAAGTACGATGGTGCCATCTCCTCGTTCTTCATCTGCCACCACAAGAGGTGTCGTAAAGGGGTCAAGGTCACGATCGATGCATTCTACGGAAGCATAAAAAGACTTCAGGTCGATGGATAAGATATCTCTGTCTGTTCGTTTCATGTCTTCATTATATTTCCAAAACCATCGATGCTCTGGAAAAACCAAGCATTTTGAATTTCGAACGAGCTTGCATCCTTGGCTCTTTTTAGCCTCAAAAAGGGAAAATAGAGGAAAATCAAAATGTTGTTTTCGTTTTTGTTTTTTTGGTTCGATACTATTTACAACCAAGAAGTTGGAACTGATAATATCAAAAATTATCTGCCTGAAGACTATACGATATCAAAGTTACAACCATCGATAGATATAACTGTTCCTAACTCGAATTATGAAATCAACTTCAGGAGTTGTACATGGATGTACCTTTTCGTAACAACAGGTCAGCCATCATTATGATGCCTGATCATTTTCGCAAGTTCATCCATTTGATGAAAAGATAATTCTAATATAAAATAAATAAATTGTTTTCCGATTTACAATCACAATCAATTTAAAAATACAATAAAAATTAATGTTTTTTGTCAAATAAATAATTTAAAATCATTCCTACTAAATATCCGAAATTAACGTTTATATTCTGCAGGTTTTCATAATTTTTCTCGCAAATAAAAAAGGAAAACAACTTAAAGAATCAAGTGGTTTTCCAGTTTTGAACGAAGCAGAAAATCAGCGTTCTGTATTTAATATAGACGAAATATCGATATTGCGTTCTTTCAGAATTTCGAGGTATTTGTGATAAATAAAATCTGCAGCTTGTGCAATATCATATTTTTCGGTATCAACTTCCACATCGATGATTTTGTAGATTGAATCATCCAATTCGAAAGCCTGATGATCGTTATCGATTCTGGATTTGATCTTTTCGGGATCGTCGCCTCTTCCATACATTCTTGAGAGACGTAGTTTCTCATTAGCTTTCATATAAAAAATGACGATTTTCGGATCATGGAAAGAGGAATATGTCTTTGCACCGTTGAATTCCACAGCCATGCATTTATCAATCTTGACCTCTTTTTTCGAAGTACCATAAAAATTTCCGTTGAAGGTCACGGTTTCGATGAATTCATCGTTTTTCTTCATCTTTTCAAATTCTTCTTTGGAAACAAAATGATAGTCTACATCGTTTACTTCACCTTTACGCATCTCACGTGTCGTATGAGTGATTACCTTCTTGATTCCGTAATGAGCCTGAAGATAGAGGCATGTAGCAGTTTTTCCACTGGCGGACGGTCCTGTCAGAATGATCATATTTCTATACCTTTCCTAGATTCAATTCTTCAAGAATTTGAAAAATATTCTATACATTCAACATTCGATATTCAAGAATTAGATTTGATTATCAACCACTTTCATGATTTCATGTGGATCTTTCAGAATTTTTTTAGGATGTATAGGATAATTCGAAAGGAATTCATATGTCTTATACCCCCAGCATACGGAATACATATTCGTTATTCCTAGGTTCTTTGCAGTCAGAATATCCGTATCACTGTCTCCGAAATAGCAGCCTTTGGTAAAATCCAATCCATATTCGCGTGTTTGATCAAAAAAAGCTTTTGCATCCGGTTTTGTTTTTCCACCCAAAGGAATACCGATTACTTTTTCAAATGTTCCCGGTTTAAAACTATGATTGATGACTTCTGTAGCAATAGCCTGGGGCTTGTTGGTATAAATGAAAAGAAGCACTCCTTTTTTCTTTGCATAATCCAAGGATTCTCTTATCCCATCAAACGGTTTTGTATAATCCATGAAATGCTTTTTATAGTATTGATAATAGGCGTCAAATACCTCCTGATATTTTTCTTGATTGTCTTTTCCAACCGCGCGTTCAATCAGTTTTACAGAGCCGTTCCCTATAAATCCTTTGTATTCCTCTAGACCATGTTGAGGAAGGTGGTATTTTTCCAAGGCTCGATTCACGCACACCTGCATATCCACAAGAGTGTCAAGAATGGTGCCGTCTAAATCAAAAACAAAAAATTGATAGAATGATTTTTCCATAATCTTTTTCCTAGCACCTCTATTTTATCAAAGACAAAAAAGGTTGAAAAGACTGTTTTTTCTCTAAAAATCAGGAATAAAAAACAAATGAAAAACAAGTCAAGAATCATTAGAAAAAACGGAGAAAAAAAGTAGCAGGAAAATTGCACATAATTATCGGGTTTATTTCATTGATATAAAAAAATAATATAATGTTAAATTTTACGTTTTTATGGAAATAATTCAAACTTACAATTCTATATTTTAATTAGGATTGGTTTATTGTTTTATTTAAAAAGGAATCAGCAAGAAACTTTATGCGAAAATTCACTTGTTTTTTTTATAAAAATAACGTATTATTCTTTGCGTTTTAATACCTAAAAAAACAGGAGGGTTGACTATGAAAGTTGCAGATACTGCATTTGACTCCCCATACATTATTGAGATGAAGAGTGTCACAAAGGTTTTTGATGGCGAAACTGTCATTGATAAGATGAACCTGAACATCAAAAAGGGAGAATTCGTTACAATTCTTGGACCATCCGGCTGTGGTAAGTCCACTACTTTAAGAATGATTGCCGGATTCGAAACGCCGACAAGTGGAGATATTCTTCTTAATGGCCGGGACATCACGCCTGTTCCTCCTTATAAAAGGCCAATCAATACGGTTTTCCAGCATTATGCCCTTTTCCCGAATCTAGATGTATATGAGAACGTCGCTTTCGGATTAAGAAACAAGAGACTTCCCGTTCCGATTCTTGATAAGGAAGGAAAACCGGTTCTGAAAATCAACAAGTCGGAAGTGAAATACTATCGTTCCCAAATCAAAAGAATAAAAGGGGATAAGATCATCTCTGAAGAAGAAAAAGAAAAACGACTCGAATATCTAAACAAAAAGTTAGAAGAAACCCTGAACAACCCTAAGCAAGCCTACAAGAACAGGAAACTTACGGAAAAAGAAATCGACGAAAAAGTCGTCAAGGCTTTGAACGTCGTCGATTTGGACGAACTGGAAGACAGAGATATCTCTACTCTTTCCGGTGGTCAGCAGCAGCGAGTTGCAATCGCGAGAGCAATTATCTGCGAGCCGCAGATTCTTCTTCTGGATGAACCTTTGGGAGCCTTGGATCTCAAGATGAGAAAAGATATGCAACTCGAACTTAAGGAAATGCATAAGAGACTTGGCATCACTTTCATCTATGTCACGCACGACCAGGAAGAAGCATTGACCATGTCCGATACAATCATTGTCATGAACGATGGAATCATTCAACAGGAAGGTTCCCCGGAAGCCATATATAATGAGCCGGCCAATGCCTTTGTTGCCGATTTCATTGGTTCCTCCAACATTTATAATGCTACAATGATTGCCCAACGCAAAGTAAGGTTCCTCGGCATGACTTGGGATTGTCTGGATGATTTCGATGTCAATGAACATGTCGATGTTGTCGTAAGACCGGAAGATATCCACTTCTCGACCGAGCCGAAAGAAGGATATATCCAAGGAAGGATTACCGAAAAGGTTTTCAAGGGAATCCATTATCAGTATGTCATCATGATCGGACATAGCGAAGTCCTCGCTCAAAGCATCAAGGACTTCGATGAAAACAGCCCGATCTATATCCAGATTCGTCCGGATGGAATCCATGTCATGAAGGCAAGCAATGACCTGAACGTATATTCGGATTCCTATATCGACAACAACCACCAGGTCAGAATCGATGACAAGCCATTTAACTGCGACCTGAGTCAGCTGATTCCTAATTCGACGATGGATGAGAATGGAATCGTTCATTTCGAAGGAAAGGAATACGATTTCAAGGATGCCGATGTGGTCGCAAGCGTCAATCCGGAAGGCTTCCAGATTTCCGATGACACAAGCGAAGCAAATGATTCCGGCGAAGTCATTTCTTCTGTCTACAAGGGAGACCACTATTTGATTCTTGTCCGTTCAAGTGAAGAGGAAGATTTCTTTGTTTCTACCCCTTATACCTTCAATGTCGGTGACATTGTCGGTATTACAGCGGACAAGCAAGCCATTAAATTGAAACTGAGAGGAGATATCAGCGAATATGTCTTATAAGACATTACGAAAGAGCCTCGCTCTTCCCTTTGTTCTCTTTCTCATTCTCTTTGTTGTCATTCCGATTCTCTTCATCGTCTTCTATGCCTTCACCGATTCTGATGGGAATTTCACCTGGGATGCCATTGTCAGTTTCTTCACCTCGACAACGAAACTAAATGTCCTTCTTGTCTCTTTGCTGATTGGTATATTCAATACCGTCCTCTGCCTATTGATTTCATTCCCGCTAGCCTATCTTCTAGCCAATCCGAAAATCAACAAAAACTATGTTTTAGTCATGATGTTTGTCATGCCGATGTGGATCAACTTTGTCCTACGTACCGGTGCCTTGAGAGAACTTCTTTCCATCGTATTGAAGTGGTTCGGCACAACCACCGGTCAGCATCCTCTTTTCTGTACCATGGTCGGCATGGTCATCAACTATATTCCTTTCACGATTTTGCCTTTATATTCGACGATGCTGAAACTCGACCAATCTCAGATTGAAGCTGCCGAAGACCTAGGATGCAATCCGTTCCAGACATTCACGAGGTCGATCATTCCACAGGCCATGCCGGGAATCATCTCCGCAAGTATGATGGTATTCATGCCGACGATTTCTTCCTATGTCATCTCCGATACATTAAGTGAAGGTAAAATCATGCTGTTTGGAAACTCCATCTATCTTTCCTTCTCCAACTCTGACTGGAACTCCGGTTCCTTCATGTCTCTTATCATGTTGATTATCATTTTCTCCTTGATGCTTGCGACAAAGAAATTCCAACGTACATCTGAGGAACAGGGAGGTGGTTCATGGTAAAGAAGAAAATTTTTGCCTATGTCTATATCTATCTTGTTCTCCTCTTCCTTTATCTACCCGTCTTCTATTTGATTGTCTATTCCTTCACTAATTCGAGAGTCACTGGACAGTGGACAGGTTTTTCCTTGGATCTCTATAGGAATCTTTTCAGAGATGAAGAAATCATGAGAGCTCTTGGTAACACTTTGATTCTTGCCGGAATCTCCTCTTTGGTTTCAACCATCTTTGGAACTCTCGGAGCAATCGGTTTATTCTATTGTCGAAAAGGATTCAGAACTATCATCGAAAACATCAATCAGATTCCTGTAGTCAATGCCGAAATTGTCATTGCCATGTCATTGACAGTAACATTTGTTTTCCTAGGGCAACATTTCTTTGGTGGTCAATCCATCTTCTCCTTCTGGACTCTTCTTATCGGTCATTGTTGCCTAGCCATTCCATTTGTCTATTTGAATGTGAAGCCGAAACTTGCCCAGATGGATCCCGCCCTTTATGAGGCTGCTTTGGATCTCGGTTCTTCTCCGACCAAGGCAATCCATCAGGTCATTATTCCTCAGATTATCCCTGGAATCCTTTCCGGCTTGATTCTAAGTTTCACTCTCTCCCTAGACGACTTCATCGTCACTGCCTTCACAAGAGGAAACGGACTTCTCAGCAAAGAAAGCCAAATCGAAACCCTTTCCACCTTGGTCCAAGCAAAAATCAAGAAAGGAAGCGTCCCTCCGGCGATGCGTGCCTTGACAACCTTCATCTTCCTTATCGTCCTTATCATCGTGGTCATCTATTCTATCAAAGTCAATCATGACGCAAGGAAGGACAAAAAGAGTCTCGGAAACCATTCTAAGAGGAGGCAGATATACAATGTCAACCCATATGAGAACTAAAAAAATATTACCTCTTTTTTCCGCTTTGGGACTGATTCTCCTTTCCAGCACGGAAATCGGGAAGGCATCCGTAAAACAAGCCAGAAGATTCTTCGCTTTGAATTCCGAACCAATTGAGCTGTCCATCTACAATTCCGCAGACTACATTGCGGAAGACGAAAAAGGAGATGATGGGAGCTTGATCAGCAAAGGATTGGTTTCAAAATTCAAAGATTATTGTATCAATGATCTCGGAATCAATGTTTCCGTTTCCTATTCCACTTTTGATACCAATGAAACCATGCTTTCGGAACTGAAGACCGGCAGAGCCAATTATGATCTTGTGACACCGAGCGACTATGTCATCCAGAAGATGATCCGCGAGGACATGATAACCACATATGATGAAGACTCCACACCGATGTATAACAAATATGTCTCACCTTGGATTACCGAGCAGATGGACAACATCGAAGTGGACGGAATTAAAGGCCTCGTAAACAAATACGCTAGAGGTTATATGTGGGGAACACTCGGAATTCTCTACAACGACACCTTCAACGGGGTTATCGCAAGAGGCATTACTTCCGAAGAAATGGACCAGGACATGCAGTCCTGGGATTCATTATGGGATGACAAATACAACAACCTTCTCGCCATCAAGGACAGCATGCGTGACACCTATGCAATCGGCATTCTCTACACATACAGAGAAGAGCTGAAATCATTAAAAGAACAATACGATAAAGGAGAAATTTCCGATGACGATTACAACAAAACCGTCACAAAAATTTTCAATCGTTGTGAAGATAAGAATCTCTCCGAAGTAAAGGAAAACCTGACTGCTCTGAAGAAAAATGCCTTCGGATTCGAGGTGGATAGCGGAAAGGTAGATATGGCGAAAGGCGATAAATTTGCCATCGATATCGCTTGGTCCGGTGATGCCTCCTATGCCATGGATATGGCAGACGAAAACAATGCCAAGCTTTTGGAAAACAACCCGGATGCAGATACGACAACGCTCCGCTACGCTCTTCCAGACACAGGGGCCAACATCTGGTTTGATGGATGGGTAATGCCAAAATCCATCGAGAACAGGCCCGGTCATAAAGAGATTGCCGAAAAATTCGTGGACTTCGTCTCCGACCCGGAACACATCTATGGGGATGAATCCGTCAATCCGGATCAACTGACTAATGTCGCGCAGAACATGAACTATATCGGATACACTTCCGTCATTGCCGGAGACAGCGTTTTGTCCTTGGTGAAGAGTTGGTATGATATCCGTTATGACGAAGATGAAGATGATTTCGATGATTCCATATTGGATGACTATACACTTGTCGATGTCTCGAAAATTCCGTCCATGAGCAAAAAGGAGCGGGAAGAATCCTATTATTTTAAGGATATCTCCTACTTCTTCAAGGGAACCTTAACCGACATGGATGATTCCGACATGGTCTTTGCAGTTCTTGCATCCAACAAAGACAGACAGTTCGATACGCAGTATCCGGATTCATCCCTGCTTCCCTGTCTTTGCATCATGCAGGACTTCGGAAACCAGACAAATGCCCTTACGAAAATGTGGGAACAGGTGAAGAACACCAATCTTCCCCTTTGGGCTTACATTCTTGTCATCATTGCCATCCTGCTTCTCATCGGTTATATCGTCTTCGAGAAAATCAGGAAGAAGATTGTCCTAGACAAAAGAAGAGAAAGAAAACTCATGAGACAAGCCAAGGAGAAAGCAGCCCTGGAAGCTTTGAAAAAACAGCAGAAACTTGAGAAACAGTCTTTGAAGGAAAGCAAAAAAGCCACAAAAAAGAACGGTTAGTGCTTATAGAACCCCATGATCGTTGGGGTTCTTTTTTTAGAAACAATGTATTTGTCGTGCAAATCAAACGGTTTTATGAGATACTAATTCTTATTCTTTTACTTGGAGGTAAATTCATGAAGAAAAGATATACACTCGTTTTACTGCCTTTGCTTGGCCTTGTCTCCTGCAACAGAGGCAATGCCGGTTCCACAAAAAGCAGTCCTTCTTTAACCAACTCATCTGTCTCTGCATCCACAAAGTCCAATACAGCCTCTTCTTCGAAGACTCCTTCCGTTTCGCCTTCGATCAAAGAACCGAGATCAATCGACGATATGATTGAAGATCTGAAGAAACCGATGACGGTCACCGGTACCGTAACCGAAACATTGATCAACACTAAGGACAATACGGAAAAAAGTCTCGTCAACCAGGAAAGTCTTATTCTTGGAAACGAATCCTACCATATCGAAATCTCCGGCGAAAGCTATGACGAGCCCTATACTTCCACCCTCTACAAAGGCGAAGATGGAAAGGCTGTCCACTACTACCTCAATGACATGAATGAGGTGGAAAGCGAAGATGCCACAGACAGCGATGGAAAGACTATCGCCTTCGAATCCGTCTCCAATCCATGGGATGAAATCGATCCGGCTATTTTCCAGCAGGAAGAAGATGGAAGATGGGTCGGTGATTTGGAAAACACAGACTACTACTCCGATCTAAACCTCATCATGGATAGAAACACCAATATGGATTTCACCAGTATGGCTGAACATTATGAAAGTCTTGGTGTCATCTATACAAAATATGAGTTGAAGATTCAGGATGAAAAAATCACCGGACTCATCGTTGAGACAAAGCCTCTCAGCGATGCTCTTTCCACCTCCCGTCTTTCCTACGATCTTGATTTTGACTATTCTTCTTCCTCTTCACACGAATATCCGAAGCTTCAGCCACTTGAAACCAAGCCGTATCACACTGCATTAAGGAATGCTCTTACCAAACTGACAACGGATTCGTTTGCCTATTCCGGAAGTTATACTGCTTATGGTGATGAGACCGAAATCAGCGGTTCATTCACCGATGAGGGAATCTATGTCTATGATTCTTATAGCACTCCTTCCACCGGAAACTATGGCTTCATCGAAAAAGACGGCAAAGTGGTTTTTGTAACCAAAGACAGCAAAGGAAACTATAAATACAAGAATTGGGACAGCGAACAGCCTTATGATGCCAGGACATACCTGGATGTCACTTCTCTAAAAGATTTCCGGCCTCAGATTGTCTTAGCAAGTGAACTCTTCAGCTACGACGAAACCACCAAAATCTACTCTTTAAGCGGATCAAAGGCAGGTATCTTCGGAAAATATTTCAATCTTGAATCGCAGGTGGATCCTGCCACCATTCAGACCGCAACAAAGCTTGAAATCCAGCTGGCTGAAAACGGAAATCTGAAAACAATGAAGTACATCGGTGACGGATTGGGTTTTGATTCCATGACAATCGAATATAGTTTTGATTCAGTAACTCTACCATTTGAGCCTACTTCCCTTGGAGAATATGATGCCTTGAAGGATTTTTATGGCACCTATACTGGTACGATCAAAGTCAATAATGTCGACACTGAGCTGACGATTGTCTTCTCCTCTGACGGTCTTACCTTCAACGGAACAGAAGCCACCAACGTTGCTCTGAACAAATATGGTGAACTCACCTTTACGGTCGATGAGACAAACTACTACATTCCAAGTACGAAAGATAGATTGAAAAACGCAGACAACTATAAAACTGTAGCCACCTTGACCTTCACCGCTTAAATCAAAAATCCCGGCATAAACAACAGTGTCGGGATTTTTAATAGGATTTATCTTCTTCGATTATTTTTATATCATCGATGTCATCAAATGCAATCTTTGTTCCGTCATCGAAAATGACAGTTTTGCTTTCTTCATCGATTCTACAGAAATTACCTTTATAGGTTTTATAATACCCTCCTGCTTTCTTTGCGTCTTTTTCAAAATATAGAATTGATATTTGTGCTTTTTTCTTTTCTGAAAGTTCTGTCAGAATAGAACGAATTCGGTCTTTTTCCTCTTCAACCATAACCTTCCGTTCTTCTATCTGACGTTCTTCTTCCTGAATGGAATCCTCATATCCGTCCAAGGCACTGAATGGCATGAACTGAGCCGCCCTTTTCTCCATGGGCATCCTTTTATGATGCCTAAGATCAGGTCTTTGAATTTCATATATTTCGCTGTAATCGTGAATATCCTGTTTCACGCTTTATGGCCTCCTATTTCCTTGTTTCTCTCTTTTCCGGTTGCTTCTTTTTTGCAGTCGACCAATTTAAGTACAGCATTCTTCCCATATTTTTTCTTGATGTCAAAAATCGCTTTCTGAACCTGGTACTCCTTTTCCCTATCTTCTTTTTCTTCTTTTTCCTTTTCTTCTCTTTTTTCATTGTCTTCGAAAAGAGAAAGCTGGACCTCGGTATCTTCCACGCTTGTCTCGTCCTTCAAGTTTAAAGCAACCACACGAATTTTTCTGATAAGAAGCCTCGGATCAGAAACGGCATCATAGATTCTGAGAAAGCCTTGGACAAGTTCTTTGGTCGAAGAAGTATTATGCTCGAACAGATAGTTCCCATGTCCTGGCTTGATGACTTTTCTTCCCAAATAATCCTCCGTTGTCTCACCCGAATAGGAAGTAAAGATTTCCAGGTTCTTCACATCATAATCAAGCACAAGCTCGATTTCCCTGGTAACCTTCTTTTTTTCGAACAGGGCCATGGATAGACTGTCCGCCATTTCCGTAACGATGGTCCTAGCCTCTTGAAATCCGTATGGTTGATGTAGAACCTGACCAATGGACATGCTGTTAGTGCTTGGATGATATTTCTTGATATCCGAAATGGTCGTCGGTTCTTCTCCCCAGGCATGATCGATCAGGAGTTCCGCATTGACTCCGAATTTAGAGAAAAGCAGGTTTTCGTTATAATAGTCTTCATCTTTTCCGATAGAGCATTTGGCAATATCTCCCATAGTATAAAGACCGAGTGATTCTAGTTTTTCCTGGTATCCTCGTCCAACTCTCCAAAAATCCTTCAAAGGCCGGTGGGTCCAAAGTTCTTTCCGGTAGCTCAGCTCATCAAGCTGTGCGATTCTGACTCCGTCTTTGTCGGCTGGCACATGTTTAGCCAGAATGTCCATGGCAACTTTTGCCAAATACAGGTTTGTTCCGATCCCGGCTGTTGCCGTAATTCCGGTATTCTTCAAAACGTCCCGTATCATCAACATAGCCATCTGATGAGCAGTCATCCTACTTGGTCCAAGATAATCGGTAACATCCATGAAAACCTCGTCTATGGAATAGACGTGGATATCCTCCTTGGCCACATATTTAAGATAAATCGAGTAGATTTTACTGCTGACATCGATATAGTCCTGCATGTGCGGGGTGGCTGCAATATAACACAGTTTCAATTCCGGAAACCGGCTTAGAATCCGACTATCGTATCCTTCGCCGGAAAAAGAATGCAGCCTTGTTTTCTTTAATCGTTCCCGATTGATTTCTTCGACTTTCTGCACCACTTCAAAAAGCCTTGCCCTTCCACCGATTCCATACTGTTTCAAAGCAGGTGAGACAGCAAGGCAGATGGTCTTTTCCGTCCTTGAGACATCGGCTACGACAAGATTGGTCGTCAAAGGATCGAGATGCCTCCTTACACACTCCACGGAGGCATAAAAGGACTTCAGGTCGATACAAATATACGTTCTTTTCTTTCCGTTCATCATTTCCCTAATCATATCAAATCAGCATCTTCAGCTTTTCAAAAGAGTTACTTCCCTGAAGTTCTTCCTCGAGGTTGATTCCAAGATAATAGATCCTATCCCACTTTTCGGGAAGTTCCGTGGGAATAATCATCGGGAAAATCAAAATGACTTTATCTACTTTCCCAAGATCAAGATGATTATCCTTATCCAAATATCCGAGTTGCATATAGTCAAAAAGAGTATAGGTAATATCTTCGTTAAGTGGTCCTATGATATTGCGATAAGGGATGTATTTAACTTCCAAAACGACCTGCTTCTTCAGCTTTCCGCTGTTGATATCATAGTACTCAAGAAGATAATCCGGGGAAGTATGCCTGGAATTGATGGACACAGTTTCTTCTTTTCCGGCTTTTTGGATGTTTTGGCAATACTTTCCGTATAAGACACGGACCTTCTCGTTCTGGTTCTGATAATAGAAAACAGACTGATTTTCAGTAAAATCCAAAAAGGAATTCACATTCGTAGAAGAAAGAAAATAGCCTTTGTCCTTCAAAGCCATATCAAGAAGATAAAAGCCATAATACTCAAAAAGCAAAGAGGATTTCAGTCTTATATGGGAAGCCTGATTTTTCTTGGGCTTGGATTGGATCTGGTGCATCAGATCTCTAAGATATTTTTCCAAGGCATCCACTCTTAGATAGGACTGATATTCATTTCCGGCATCGACTTCCTTGAACTCATCCTTTTGCAAGAAAAAGAAAACGGAATCAATATATTTTTCAATCCATTCCAATAGTCCATTGATATACTTTATGGACTGAAAATAATGGTTTCGCTTCGCATCCAAGGACTTGATATGATTGGTCTCAAGAATTTTATCGGCACTTGAGAATTTTATTTTTTTGTTCCTGTTTGCTTTTTTGATTTCCTCATCACACTCATTTACAATCAGGATAAAAGTAGCCTTCTTGTCCTGTATTTCACGTTCCTTGAGTTTGAGAAAACGATAGAAAGCCAAAAGGGTTCTCTTTGTTCTTCGATTTAGAGGCGTATCATAGGAGAAATTTTTCTTTCTGACAAATCGTTTTCCGTATTTTGCCGGCTTCATCAAAGAAAGACGGACTGATTTTGCATCCTGTCTGGAAAGATTGTCCGAACGGACATAATCGTTTCGACATTCCTGTTCCATATGAATGACAAACCATTCCATTTTGATTCTAAAGCGTTCATATTCTGAACGGAGTTTTTCAAACATGGAAAAAAAGGTATCCGAATCTGTAGAGGTCTTATCTTCCTTTTCAGAAAAATGAAAGATATCAAGACTGATTCCGGATATCATGCTTTCCAGTCTTTGGATCATAGAATCCTGGCCGGCTTTACTTACGCCGCTGATGCACTGGACATCGAAAAAGGCGTGGATGCTTTTCTGTTCTGTCTCAACAGTGATTTCATGCTTTCCAGAGAAATAACCAAGAGATTTTTCTCCTCCTGAAATCAAATATTGGATGCCGGGTTTCAGTTTCAGAAGATTTCTCGGACACTCCAAAGCCAGCCACTGATTATCTTCAGAAAGGTAATATGCTTGGGGACATTCTAAGCTTACAATGGCTTTGCAATCAGGATGAATCTTGAGATAAACGGTATCATTTTCTTTGAAAGAGAAAATGCAGCTTTGGTCTTGAATGTTGGAAAGCGAAATCGTTACTGGCGTATAGTTGTTCTGTAAAAATTCCATATTATCTGGCATAGGCAAAGCGTTTTAATTCAAAAGATTTGTTTTTGACATCCTGTTTGCATAATTCGAAATCGGATATCTCTGTATATTGATCGAAAAGTTTATACAATTTGGAATCCTTGTATTTATCCGGCGTTAGAACAAGATCAATAATATACTCTTCCGGTCCTCTTATTTTTCTCATGATTGTCTGATGGATGGCATAATCAAAGGCTTTACGAACGGAAAATTCGTTTCCATCTACTTGATTGGCTTTGTTAAATCCGTCAACCGCACTTGTAAGATATATAGCGATATTCCTGGCGTTTCTGAATGAAATCCCTTTTTGAGAGTCGCTTTCATTAAGGATTCGATCGAACTCATCGAAAAACTCGCGCTGTTTTGGATCAAATACACTGATATAATCGAGCACAGAGCGATCTTCGGCTTTGAACAGTCGCTTCAATTCGCCTCTTCCATTCATATATTTCGGGGTATTCTTATTCATAAGGATTCTTGATCCGCTGAAGCGGTCAAAAGTAGCTTTTTTCAAATTGATGACAAACGATCGGTCAAGTAATCTGTCTGAGAGTTCCTTTGTGGTCTCATCAAGATTGATCGTGCCGACAAAAATGATATTATCCAGAATCGAAATCGAGGATGGGAATTCATTTCCATTTTTGCAGGGAAGCGATTTATCATAAAGGTGAAGTACCCTATCCTGTCCGTCTCTTTCAAGGATGGACATAAACGGAGCAAACCAGTACTCGATTCTAGAAAGATTCATCTCATCGAAAATAACCATATGCATTTTAGTCGGATTGTCTTTGGCATGCTTAAGAAAAGAAACAAGCCCTGTATCAGAGGGAATATAGTTATCCGAAGAAGGATCATAGAACCCAAGGACGTCGCTTGGTTCTGTATAAGACGGGGAAACGGTAACAAAAAGCAAAGTCTGCTTTTCTTCAGACATATTGAAAAACCTAGCATATTCTAAAGGAAGTCTGGTTTTTCCTGTTCCAGACATTCCAGCAAGGATGGTCAAAAGGCCGGTCTTTATGCAGGCGTGAAAATTGAAGATATCATCCGGATAATAATAAAGGTTCCTTGCTTTCGTATATTCAACAAATTGATTCAACGCGGAAGCAGTGTCGCTTTCCATGGATTGGACGGAGGCTTCCTCCAAAGAGGAAATCGTATCCGACTCTTTTTCCATAGGTTTGCTTTCGATTTTCGTTACCTGATTAAGTGTAGTCTTTTCCAAGAAGGCATAGGAGGATCTATCATCTGGGTATAAAAGAAGATTTTCTTTTCGGAATGTCTCTTCATCGAATTCAAATTCGATGAATTTTCCTCCCTCTTTTCTTTGACAGTTGAAGCAACTATGAGGAGAGAATGTGAGGTCAACGGAAATCAAACGATTCTGATAAAGAAGATACATCGGAGCACCATAGACGCTTCTATCAAAAGAGGTCAAGGAAATCACTTTGCCATCTTTTAGTTGCTGATAACTGATGGAATCGATGAGGGGCAGAACAAAATAACGTGGATTGGTATTCGGAACATCAAAAAAGCGTACCTTTCCCAATTTGTTGAAGTTTTTATAGATGATGTTGCTTTTGTTGCTGGCTTTATAGAAGGGATAAAAGAGAATCATCTTGTTCTTTGTTTTCTCTTCGATGAATTTGGCTTGCTCCGCAGCAGAAAGTTCAGAATCTACAAAGGGGTAATTCTTCTCTCCAATCAAAGATAAAAATGCATCCCCTGTTATTGTGAAATAAGGGTAAGTATCTAAACCGTATCTCCAAAAACTGCTTTCGTTCTTGAGAACAAGGTCGGGTTCATCCGAAATCGGTTCAAAAAAACACTGGAGATAAAAATGCTCCATACTTGTAGCACATTCGGATTTAACAAACCGAGCCAAACAGCAGTGATGCTCTCTTGAATCAAGAAGTCCTTCTAGCGGATCGGGATTTTCATAAAAGTCATCCATTATTTTTCATCCTCCAAGAATCGAACAAAAACATAGGATTTTAGAATCATGGATTCAGCTGCTTCGTAGTCTCCTTTATCCGTTTTTTCTTTGATTTCCTCAATAAGAAGCAGAAGATTTTCTTTGGTCATATCTGGAAAATCTTTGACTTTTAGAGACGTACCCATTTGAATATAAGAAACAAATTTTTCTTTAAGCTTGGCCAATTCTTGTTGATAGCTATCATTCAGCTTCTGCAGTTTGTCGTTTTCTTCTTTCAGTCTTTGATTTTCCTGATCTGTCTTTTCCTCTTTCTCTGCGCATTTTTCTTCATTTATCGATGCTTTTGATTCTGCTGGGATTTCTTTATTCGAATCTGCCAAGGCAATTGCCTCTTTTTTCTCTTTTTTTGTATTTGGATAGGCTTCATTTCTCAACTCTTCCAATTTTTCCAAAGGAATATTTCGATTCAAAAAAAGCACCTCAAGAAGAGCCTTAAAATAGAAGTTAGGATAATTCTCGATGGCTTGTTCCAATTCACTATAATCAACATTTCCAACAAGATTTTGAGATTTCAGAAGTGTTCTAAGAATCTTCTGTTCATACTCATAAAGAAGCGTCTCGTCTTTGTGTTCATTGTTATAAATATAGGTCCCACAGAAGTCCATGACGACCTCCATTTTCGGATTATCCACATTTGTGCAGCGATAAAGCTTACTATTCCTGATCTCCTTTTCTTTTTTATGCAGAGAAAGATACTTAATTAAGATACTTTTTGCTTTTGCTTCTCCGATGAAATCATAAGTAAGTTTTACAAAATCCTCAGAAGAAATCTTAGCAAAACTCTCAAATTTCAAAAACATAGGCTTGCTATTCTTTGATGACATCAGACATTTCCTCCATCATTCGTTTTTTCATTTCCCCGACATAATCATTAATGTTCTTCTGAATCAGTTTCTTTCTAATTCGTTTTACCGTCTGAGCTGGTTCTATTACCTTTTCTACTATCTTGTCTACAGCTTTTGGTGGGTTTACGGGAATAGATAATTTCTTACTGTTATGAGGATCAAAACAAAGCCTTTCCAAAGGAATATAGTCTTCTCCTTTTAAAATAAGCAATTCAATGAAACATGGACCATTTGTACCAATTTCATATAAAATGTCTTGCTCAGAAATAATCATTTTTTCATATTTTCCTGTAGCAAGATTGTGAATCATAATGGAATCCGTGTTGTAAACAGTCTTCACTTCTTTGCTGATGATCAACTGTAAATTGTTTTGTTGAATATAAACGTTCATTTTTTCACTCGTTTCCAAGCATATATTTTACCATATATCCTTTTGTTCTTTATACTATTATCATTATATCAAAGGAGTCATAAAAAGGAAATGAGGTAAGAAAAACCTGGAACCATTATAATGTTTGTCTATGCCAAGATCAGAGTTTTTATCGGAAATGTACTAGATCTAAAGCAATTCAAAAAAACACCTCCAAGAAGGAGGTGATATAAACTTGGTAGCGGGGGCAGGATTCGGACCTACGGCCTCCAGGTTATGAGCCTGACGAGCTACCACTGCTCTACCCCGCGATATATGTAGCTTGTATAATATACTCTCAAAAACATATAATTTCAAGGAAAAAAATCGAAAATTCGATGTAACCGGTTTGATTGTTCCATTTTTTCTACCTTTACTTGATTCTTTACTCTTATATGATATAGTCTAACTTAATCGAAGGGCTTAACTATGAAAAAAATACTAATAATTGTCAATGGATATTCAAAAAATCCCAATAACGAATATAAAGCAAGAAGAATCACAGAAGAATTCAACAACAGAGGATTCATGGTAGAAACCGTTTCGGCTTTGGATTTGTTACCACTTTGTTATGGAAACTCAATTGAAATCGAAGGCATAGAAGAATACGCTCTCGCCATCGATTTGGATAAAGATAGCTATCTTGCAGATTGTCTTTCCAAACTCAAGATTCCGCTTTGCAATAGTTCCAAATCCCTTCATTTAAGCGATGATAAAATGTCATCGATTATTGCGTTACACCAAAGCGGTATTCCGGTTCCTCTTTCCATTCCTGCCCCTCTATGTTATGTGACAGACATCGAGGAAAAAAAGATGTCCCATTTTCTCGACCAAATAGAGAAGAAACTCTCATATCCTCTTGTTTTCAAATCCAACCATGGCAGCATGGGTAAGCAAGTTTTTTTGGTTAAGAACAGAAAGGAACTGGACGAAATAGAAAAAGAAAATTGCAGGATTCCGCATTTATACGAAAAATTCTTATCCAAACACCAGGGACACGACTATCGAATAATGGTAATCGGAAAAGAAGTGGTGGCATGCATGGAACGCATAAATGAAAATGATTTCCGAAGCAATATCGCCCTTGGCGGAAAAGGGTATGACGTTACTTCTACTTTGGATGATAAATTCAAAGACTTGGCAGTTTCCGCCTGTAAAATCCTGGATCTTGATTATGCCGGTATTGACGTCGGCATCGATGATGATGGGAATCCGATATTCATCGAAGCAAACGGAAACGCCTTTTTCACGGAAATCGAAAAGGTCACAAAAATCAATATCACAGAAAAACTTGTCGAGTATCTCATCGACAAGTTCTGTCTCTAATTTTCTGTTTCCTCGTTCTTTTCATCTACGACTTCAGACTTCTTCAAGAAAACCTTGCTTTTGAATCTTCCGTTTTTCAGCATATGGAAGATGACCCGATTGAATATGAGTTCATAGAACAAACAGACAAGAGATCCTTTGATCAGGTTAAAGGGGAAATAGATGGTAAAGATGGCAATTCCGAAAGATGCATTGCCAAACATTCCACGGAACGTTTCTCCAAGCTGATTCCCAGCTTCTAGCAAAGCAACTTCTACATCCTTAAATGTAACAAAAGTTGCTCCATAGACCAAGAAAGTCGGTGTAATAAAAAGATAGTTGAGAAATGTCATCACCGAACTGACAACCAAAACAATCAAAACATAACCAAGATAACGCATCCAGCGGTTTTTACTGAAAATCTTTAAACCTTTATCCAAAACAAGAAGGCAAAGAGAATAAAGAACCGAAGTGAACAAAGCTGTGATGTTTCCTATCGGAATCGGAGTCCCGACAGGGCCAAAAGTCAAAAGGTGGAGAAGGGTTTTTCCAAAAGAAACAAAGAGACTTGCCCAAAAACCATAGAGAGAATAGGCAACCAAGACAATAGTGTCACTGATTTCAATTTCCAAAAACGAAGCAAAGGGATAGCCTTGGATTTTTCCAAAAAGCATCAACAGATAGCCAAGGGCAATAAGCATGCCGACAATGGCGATGCGCACGATTTGTTCGTGCGTGGTGAAACGACTTTTCGACTTCATAGAATGACCTTTCTACTTTAGGGCAAACAAAAAGGCTCTTAAAGAAAAATCTTCTTGCAGAGCCTTCTATCTTCTTTCATCCGGACTATACCGTCGGTCATGGAATTCCACCATGTCATGCCTTTCGGCTCGAGGACTTTACCTCCGATAAGGGATTTCACCTAACCCTGAAGATTTTTCACCGAAATTATAATCCGTTTTTCTTTTCTTGTAAAGAAGCCATTATAAGTTTTTACCGTAGATTGTCCAGGCAAATTCTTCTTCCGATAATTCCAACTTCCCTTCTTCCTCTTTTTGGAAGGAGAATTCCTGAACGAATTTCGGGAGTTCATTTTGAAAGGAATAGCATCTGACGCTGACATGTTTTAGATTCATGCTTCTAGCTCGGGAAAGGATTTCACGGAAAAGGAGGCTTCCGATGCCAGCTTCTCTCATGGAAGGTTCCACATATAAATAACGTATTTCGCATTTCTGTTCCGAAATGATCTTGAGAAGACAGCCACCGATTAGTTCACTAGACATTTCAGCCATCAGGAAAATGGATTTGCCCTTTGGAAAATCATCAATAGTATTCTTCACTCTACCTTTAATATACTGATAGAACCTTTCATTCTCGATTCCTTTGTCACCAAAATAAGAGACAAAGCGATCGGAAGCAAAAAGAAGTTCCTTTTCTCCACCATCAAAAATTTGAACAGGAAGGCTTGTCTTGATAATACAACGCTTCAAGATCTTCAAAGCATTTTTAAAAGAGTCCAATTCTTCTTGGGACATTTTCTTCAAAAAATCATCCACTCTTTCCTGATATCTTTTTTGAACCATTTCATTTACTTTTTTCCCCTTCTCCGTGAGGCAGATATCATAGGCTCTTTTATCCGTTCCAGAAACTCTTCTTTCCACAATATCATCATTCAAAAAATGTTTTAGGGTTCGATTGATATATCCTAAATCGATATGGAACATCTTGCTGAAATAAGTAGCAGAAAGATGTCCAGATTTTCCCAACTGAAAGAGGACTTTGATTTCAAATGGAGAATAAGGCAAATTAAAATCAAAGAACTTTCTGAAGAAGTCTTCTGCCACAAAAGAAATGCCTCGGATTTCCTCGTAAATCGATAGGTTCGACTTCCCACATGTTTCCATATTTTTTCCACCTTTCTGTTATCTTATTCAACATTCTAGAGTGAAAATAACATGAAAAACAAGCAAGTATTTTTTCTGTATTAAAAAAATCCTTTCCAAGTATTTTTTCTCATCATTATTAGATACATGTAAAGGATTTAAATTATCAATTATTGCTTATCCAACAAGAACCGTTCCGTCTTCTTTTATTTCAATCTGATCACCAGTTTTAACAGAAGAAAGGAATTCTTCTCCGAGGCCATCAATACAGACAAGTGGAACATTTTCCCAAACGTTACTAAGAATGACTCCGCTTGCTGCCAATGGATCTATTTCATCTGCAAACAGCATCGCGGAAGGAGCCAGACCACGTCTTGCAGCCGTCTGTAGAACAAGGCCACCTGTTGTAGAACCAATAGTCTGAGGGAGGCAAAGGATTTTCCCGGTAATTTCCTTGCGGAAAAGATCCGGATTATTCTGATCAGAAACAACAACATTCTTTGAAGTTTTGCTAAGCAATGATTTCTGAAAGGAAGCTAATGTATTGAAACCGTGATGCGTTACAACCGCTTCTCCTTTAAGATTGCCTTTGAAAAGGACTCTTCCATGGAATTCTTTCATATTAATAATGCTCCTTTCCACTGATAAGCGCTAGGACTTTTTCATCTTTTTCATATCGAGCAAATGTATATGTTCTCAATTTATTCGAATTGGTAAGAAGCGGTTTGCTTCCAGCAATCGGATTATCCGCATACATGAGTGGGCAAATATAAGATAGATGAGCTCCTGTCTTAACAAAGCGGTTATATGCTTCCGTCTTCTTGAACTCGTCGATAACATGCATGGATGCCGTAAACACGGTATTAATGACAAGTTTTTCTTTTCCGCTTTCCTTGAGGGCCTTTTCCATTTTGTCGGTCCAATCATTGAGCTGCTTCAAAGTCAGATGTGGACAACCGATAAAGCACTTATGAGCTTTAGCGGTCTTGTTCTTCCACATGATCGGATAGCTCTTATAGACTCTTTCCAGTTCGGCATCGTCGATAACATATTCTTTGGCATCTTCCTTAATCAAGGACTGACCAAGACGTTTAGATTCTGGGGTGATCTTATCGATATGGTATAGACCTACAGCGCCATTGGAAGCCGTTGCGGCACCAAAGTCCTTCAAATAAGCAATAGTATCTTCATCAGGTAGGTCTTTAAGATAGGCATCCAAACCAATGACGTATGGGACTTTTTCCATAACCTTCATGCCTATGGCACTTCCAAGAATCTGTGCTTCCGGAAGCTTTGAGCATTTCAACACGACTTTATAGTCGGCTTTTCTTCCTTCATCAGTCAAGAAGCCAAATTCAGGAACCACTCCTAGAATCGTACCAAAAAGATCATAGACGCCGGAATTTCGATTGCATCTTGCACCAAGTACAGAATTTGCATAGACAACTGCAGAACTCTCGGCCCAAGATAAAATATCTCCTTCTTTTGGTGTATTTCCGACTTGTTCAAGATAACAAGTGCAGCTAAAGCCCTTCTCGTCTTTAAGACCGACCTTCTTCAGCTGATCTTCATAATGTTTTTGTGTCGAATACATGAAATGATCAAAGACCAGTCTTTCCAAAGGTCCGGCAGAAACATTGTCATAATCCAGTGGTCTTGGATCAACGGTAAATCCTTCTTCTGCTTTTAATCCCGCTTTTATAAGTTCATCCATAAGCGGATAGATTGGAGTCAGAAGCTGTAATCCGAAACTTGTGACCAGATGGCCTTCCTTATGTGTAACCTTCACCATCCTTTTTGCATGGAAGATATCTCCGTATCTAACCAAGCATTCCATCATCTTCGCTTTAGTCTCGCCTTGTTTTCCATCCAAGATATCTCTTTCTTCCTGGGTAAGAGTCATTTTCGGTTCGTACATGAATTATTCTCCCTATATTTTCATCGCAACTTCATAGCTTCTCCAGATGACAGATCTCAGATTTCCGATTCCGTTGCAATCGCCTACGAGGTAAACATTGGCTTCCTCTTTGGCAATCGGAGTAGGAATATATCCGACCGATACAATTGTAGAGTCTGTCTTGATTTCTTCTTGTTTGCCATCCTTTTTCTTCACAACGACAGCATCGTCTCTGATTTCTACAACGGAGGTTTCCAAATAGACCGGTACCTTATGAAGAGCAAAATATTCTCTAAGATATGAAGAGTTGGCCAAGCATATACCAGGTTGAGCAATCAGATCTTCTTTCATTTCAACTATAGTCGGTTTCTTTCCATCCAAGCAAAGCTCATAAGCGATTTCACATCCAGTCAATCCACCACCTATGACGACAACATTGTCACCTACCGGTTTTCCATTCAAGAAATCAATGGCTTCAATCGCTTTGGTGAATCCTGGAAGTTTATTCAAAACTCTAGGCTTAGATCCTGTAGCAATAATATAGGAATCGGCTTTCAATGAATGAATATCCTTCACTTCGTTATTAAAATGAATTTCGATTTGAAGCTTCTTCATTTGATTCTCATACCAGGCTTCCAGTTCACGAAGTTTTCCCTTGAAACTTGCCTTAGAAGCCGCCAAGAAAGTACCACCAAGTTTTTCGCTCTTTTCATAGATGACCGGGTTATGTCCACGAAGTTTTAGAACGCGAGCTGCTTCCATGCCTCCGATACCGCCCCCGATGATGGCGACAGTCTTCGGAGCATTCGTTTTCTTAATGTAATGGACTGTACTTTGCATCGTTTCAGCATTGACTGCACATCGCGACATGTGAAGGGAATCCTTCAACGTCTGAACATTAGCATGTCCTTTCCAATGAGCCATATTGAAGCATCCATTATGACAGCAGATGCAAGGACGGATTTCATTTTCCTTTCCTTCCTTAAGTTTTGTAACCCAGGCTCCGTCAGCCAAGAAAGGTCTTGCAAACCCGGCTCCATCGATTTTTCCTTCTTTTATTGCTTCCCCGGCAACTCTAGGATCCAATCTTCCGGCACAAACAACCGGTTTATCCGTATATAGTTTAATTGCCTCCACATCAGAAAGGTTGCAATTTTCCTGCATATAAATCGGAGGATGAGCCCAATACCAAGCATCATAGGTTCCATTATCGCAGTTGAACATATCGTATCCAGCATCCGAAAGATACTTGATTGCCCTTTTAGACTCTTCGAAGTCCCTTCCGACCTCAGTATAATCCTCGCCCGGAAGTGCGCCTTGACGGAAGCCCTTTGTCTTAGACAAAACAGAATATCTCAAGGAAACAGGGAAATCCTCGCCGCAAGCTTCCTTAATGGCCTTAACGATGCGTACGGCAAAACGATAACGGTTTTCGAAGCTTCCGCCATAATCATCGGTTCTATGATTGATATATTTCAATGTGAACTGATCGAGTAAATATCCCTCATGGACGGCATGGACTTCAACACCATCAACACCTGCTTCCTTAAGGAGTTTGGATGTTTTGGCAAAAGCATCGACGAATTTATCGATTTCCTTCAATGTCATTTCTCTTGACGGAACCTTATCAGACCATCGATTCGGACAAGGACTAGCCGTTGCACAAATCTTGTCAAAATTCATAATCGGCTTGCTCAAAAAATTCAGGAAACGGTTGGTTGCTAACTTTTCCATTTCATCAGAAATGGTAAAAGATCTTCCAAAGCCAGCTGTTAACTGAACAAAAAGTTTTGCACCATGTTTATGAATTTTCTCCATAAACGTTTTTGCTTTCTTGAACATACCCTTATTGGTGTAAAGCCACTGACCAAGCATCGGATTATAAACAGGTTGACATCCTGGAAGAATCAGTCCAACATCATGTTCAGCCTTATCCAAAAGGAATCTTGCTGCTTCCTTATCAAAATGATTGATTTCCATCCAACCGAACAGATCAGTTCCACCCATGGAAGTCATGACAATTCTGTTTTTAATTTCGAGATTACCAATCTTCCATGGCGTAAATAACGGCTTTAATGATTCATCCATTGTGTTAATCCTCTTTCCTCTTTATTCTACTTTATCTTTTCTGAGTTTGAAAATAAATTCAACCCGTGTTGACAAAATTTCAAAAGTTATTCGATCCGTCAAGATAGTTATCACACTTTTGTAAAACTATATTTCCCTAAAAAGTTTCACTCTATTTGAAATAGTTTTGTTTTTTGGTTCCTATGATATTGACTTCATTTATCTTTTTCTATAAACTAATATACGCTTTGAATTTGGGGAAATAGTTAAGTGGTATAACAGCGGTCTCCAAAACCGTTATTGAGAGTTCGATTCTTTCTTTCCCCGCCATTAAGAAAGCATTAGTTTGATACAGTAAAATGTGTCGAACTTTTTTATTTTTACGAAGGTTCGGTTCTTACCGTTGGTTCGAACATTTAAACTTTAATACATATAATTTTCATTTTAAATTGTGCATTTTTACAATTTTATTCGTCAACGATTGAACGATTATCTTAACAAATGAACGATTACAAGAACTATTGAACGTTTACCACAACTATTGACCGATTATTGAAAAAAGTCATAAAAATGTTACATAAATTATCAAAATAGGATAGCAAGGCATACCGTACTTAGAAACTATAAAAAATCTAAGGCACAAGGCTAAAAAGAAAGGCGGCTTCTTATTTTGAAAAGGAAAATAAAGTGATAGTTTTTTATTTTAAATACATATCTAAAATATTTTGTGAGAAATCTACTATTTTTTTTATTATACTTAAAGGATGTTCTTTTAGCCCAGAACTTATCCAATCATAAATTAAAATTATAGTTCCTCCAGTTGCATATCTATTTGCATAAATATACATTTCTTTGTCAACATTATTTTTTACTGGGAATTTTCTAATAACCATGTCATTGCATTTTTTTGATAACCTTGAAAGATATATGTTCGAAAATGCTGGTATAGTTAAAATAGTTCTTAGATTATTGTCATTATAGATTGCATTTATTGTTCTAGTAATCATAGCGTCAAAATCTTTGTTCGGTGCGGTTTCTGATATTGTTTCTAAGGCTTCTAATTCATAACTGCAAACAATATCTTCTATTAAATCCATAATGCTGTCGTAATGATCATAAAATGTGTTTCTTTGAATGTTAGCATTTCTACAAAGTTCAGATATAGAAATTTCAGGTAATTCTTTTCTTTTTAGTAAATTAACTAAAGAATTATATAGTTTAATTTTTGTGTTTTCGTATCTTTTATCCATTGTGTCCCCATTTATCGAACATTTCGTTCAATATTTGCGCTTAAATAATACTACACTTTTATATAAAATCTAATATATAGAGGTGTAAATATTTATGGAAAATAGAATTGCAGTAGTAACAGGTGCAGGAACAGGTCTTGGTTTTGCAACCGCAAAATTATTAAAAGAGAATGGTTGGAAAGTATATGGAACTATAATTGAAGGACAAGATAACAATCAATTGGAAAATCTAGGAATTATCACTTACATTGTCAATATTGCTGATCCAATTCAGGTAAAAGATTTTGCAAATTTTGTGGAACAAAAAGAAAAAAATGGAATTAGCGATTTGATTAATGTCGCTGGTATCGCTGGCCCAGGTGGTGGCCTATTAGAAGGTATTTCTTATGAAAATGCGAAGTTAACTTTCGATGTTAATATTGGTGGAACGCTTAATATGGTAAGATGTTTTTTACCACTTCTAAGAAAATATGGTCCTGGGAGAGTAGTTAACGTATCTGCTGGCACAAGAACACCAGCTCCTTTTACAGGCGCTTATTTGGTTTCTAAATATGGTGTTGAAGGAATCACTAACGTTTTACGTTATGAAATGGCACCATTTGGAATTCAATCCACAAGTGTAGAACCTGCAGGTATGAAAACACCTATGACAGCTAACCCAATTGAAAATCAAACTAAAACATGGGATAGAATGGGGCAGGAAGTCAAAGAAGCGTACTACGATAAAATTAATCCTACATTAGAATTCATGAATAGTGTCATTGATAAAGCAGATGAGCCTATAGATGTTGCTAAAGTGATACTAAAAGCTTTAAAAGCTAAAAAAATGAAAATTAGATATATGGCAAAATCTGTTAGTTGGCAAGCAGGAGTACAACGTTTAATTGGCGAAAATGCATTTGAAAGTATGATGATGAAGGGAATGAAATTGAAAAAATAAATCTTTTGGGGTTACTTATTATGCTTAATGAGTATAATACCTGACTTTTTTAGATGAACACGATTTCTACTACTTGCCTGGATCGTCGATCCCGGCATTTTTCGGGTCGAAGAACGATCGGATCTTGCTGTCGGTAAGCCTTTTGCAGAGCAGCGGAAGGC